>Ga0224511_10000016_pt1 | contig 133893 bp, 128 predicted proteins | sample SF_May12_sed_USG_2_FD_169988 | JGI IMG/M metagenome (GOLD analysis project Ga0224511, IMG submission 169988) | Sediment microbial communities from San Francisco Bay, California, United States - SF_May12_sed_USGS_8_1 | ecosystem: Environmental > Aquatic > Marine > Sediment | place: USA...
ACCCATCCGTGAGGACCATCCCCATTATCGGCGTGTGGTTGAGAGGTATTTCATCATTAATTAATCGCGGCAAGGATGCCGCGCATTGGCAGAGGGATAGGGATATCCCTTCTGCCAATGACAGGATGAAATTCATCGCAAACACGTTTCAGTCGATAGGGTGTCCTTTGCTTTGGTGACTTTCATTTGGACAAGCAAATGAAAGACACTCGCCTCAGCCGCGCAGCGGCGGGCGAAACATAAACCTCACGCCATTCTCATTGTCAGTTAATAACGCAGAGACCGCAGAGCATTTATATAGATCATAAACATAACGCAAAGGACGCAAAGAAAAAAACACCCCCTCCTGCAAGGAGGGGGCTTGGGGGGGTGATCAAAAACAAAACTCTCGGTAAAAACAGCTGACAAATAAAAACCCCTTGCCCGTTACAGGCAAGGGGTGGTTTTATTCCGCCTTACTTCCTTGTTCAGGGGAAATAAACTTGCAGGCTTTGTGACAGGTCCATGGCCGGTTGAAAGGTCTTGGCCAGTTTGCTGTAGAAGCGGTTGGTCTGCTTGTCCAGCCGGTCACTGTACTTGTTCGCCAGGTAGATCACGGCTTGCAACAAGGCTTCCATGCCGGACGCCTGTGCCTGAACTTGTGCAAGGATGTAGTTTTGCAACTCATCAGGCAGCATGTGTTCAGGATAAGAACCTGCCGCGATCAGATCTTTCGGGTTACCAAATTCCTGCGCCAGTCGGGTGAGGAAGTCGGGTATACCGATGACGATAATTTCATCATCAAAACCAAACATCTCGGTATCCGGCGTCGGGAATTTATCCGGTGGTGCCATGCTCTTGCGTTGCAGATCCGGGAAGCGTGAACGAGTCGGCGGCGCAGCGCGGGTTTCTTCCATCGGGGCAAGGCATTCCTTAAATCCGAAATCAACCATGTCGCTCATGGAATCCATGCTTGCTGCAATCGGTGCTCCAGCCGCCGCCCAGCCTGATGGCATCATCTGTCCCACCTTGCGCATCTCCGGCAGGTCATCCAGCTTGTTTTCCCGCACATCGACAAAGATGTAGTTGGTCTTTGTGGACATGAGCTGATAACTTACCGCGATACTTTGCACCACCTCTTCGTCATCGGTGCGCGCCATGCGATCACCGGCCGCCAGTCGCGCCACGGTGGAGATCGGAACCGCCGTATTTTCCGGGAAGGTCGAGATGATGGCGCCTTGCTGCAGGGTTTCACCACTGTCCAGCGCCAATTCTATGGCAACCGGTCCATTGGGGGCCTGTTTGAATTGAGCGTTGATCCAGAAGGCGTCGTTGGCAAAGACAGCCTTGGGTAATGACAGCGTTTCCGGAATCATGCCGTCAGGCCATTTGATCTCCAGCTTGTTGATGCGCGGCTGACCGATACGTTTGAACTGCGCCATGATGGCCGGTTCAATTTTCTCATTCAATACCGCGAGCTCACAGACTGCATTGGTGGTGCGGGCCAGATCCTGTAACAGCACTTCGGAGACCTGATCGCCGATACCGACCGTAAACACCCGGGTTTCACGCGTGCTCCAACTCTCGATGATGCTTTCGTGTTGATACACTTCGCCATCTGTCACCAGCAGAATATCGGCCTTGATGCCTTGTGGATGGGGAATGGCATAGACCTGATCCAGCGCCTCTTCCATCTCCGTACCGCCCAGGTCTGCACTCATCTTGCGGATCACGTGCCGTGCCTTCTGCAGGTTGATTTCATTGGCCTGCACCATGGCCGGGAAGGTGGTGACATGGTTTGAACCAAAGCGAGTGATGTTGAAGTAATCACCTTCACGCAGATCATCCAGCACGGCCATGGCGGCGGCACGGGCACGGGTCATCTTTTCGCCGCCCATGGAACCGGAGCAATCCAGCACCAGTTTGATATGACGTGCCGTCGCCTGTTTGGGGTTAAACAGGGGGGTGAACCAGGCCATAACAGCGGTCTGTTCATTGAGATCATGACCCTGCCAGGCGCAACTGAGCGGGGGCAGTTCCGGTTTGAAGACTACGATGATGTCACGATCCATCGTGGCGCGGCCGTCAGCGAGACTGATATCAATCCCATGGGCTGTTTTATTCATTACCAGTTTATGGCTGGGTGAGGTGATATCACCTCCGGCCAGTTTACCCTGCGCGGTGAGAATAAAGCTGAAACGGTTTTCCGCCGCAAGGCGGGTTTCCGGCACCTGATGTTCTTCAAAACCGGCTTGCAGGGCATTGCCGTAACGGGGGGCGATCACGGTGGGCAGGCGAAAGCGTACACTGCCGTCACGCAGTTCATGGCGTGTGGTATAGGTCATCACCAGACTGACCCGTTCACCGGGGGCGATGTTACCGACATTGGCGGTATACATACCGCTTTCCACCTTCTGCAGCATCATGGCGCTGTTACCGTCAGTGATGGCCTCTTCGTAACGCTCTTCCGCTTCCTTCTTCGGCAGGATGCGGCCACTCAGGGTGCGTTCACCGATCTGTACTGTCATGTTCAACAGCACGGCATCGATGGGCATGGGGAAGGTGTAGACGGCCTCAATGGGCTTGTCTTCATGGTTACTGTAGGTCTGGCGCACCGTGACTTCAGAAAGGAGATCATGGATCACGCCATTGATCTCGGCTCCCTCCAGTACCAGTGGCTCACCATAAATGGTTTCCAGTTTCATTGCCGTTATGTTCATTTTGACTTCTCCTGTCTGTTCCGTTGTATTTTGGTGAGCTCGTGCTGAATGGCTCTGTATATCGCACCAAGCTCGTCCTGGGTTATTCCATTCATTTCCGGACAAAGATTCAGCTCCAGGCCGGGAGCCAGGGTAATGCTCTGCCACACCCGCTGTGTCCCCGGCATGTCAATCACCGCCGGGGTACTGTCGGGCAGGCCGTTGCGCCAGCGTGACTTGATCTTGTCCAGCGAAATTCCCTCTTCTTCACGCAGGCGTTTAATGGTTAAAAGCTGCTGCAGGTGTTGGGTGGTGTACCAGGCACCACGCCGCTCGCCCTGCGGTTTGTCCACCAGGCCTTCCTGGATGTAATAGCGAATATTGCGCGGGGTGATCCCGCTCAATTCGCCCAACTCTTCGATACGGAATTGTTTCTCGTCTGCCATTTTTCTCATCCTTTGTGACAGTAAATATGACAGCTGAACTGTCGTTAATCAAGTGTGACAAGGAAAATATTTTTTGGTGGATTAATTGCTTTATTAATCAGTCAGATACGGCGGTGTTGGTGGTCTGCGCCCGGCCTGTAGGTCCTGTACCCGGACATCAGGAACAGGAAAAACTACAGAATTTGACAGTTACGCTGACCAATACATAGCCATTTATAATCGGAACTTGATCGCACGCGTCTGAAAAAGCGGGGCCGGAACTGATTCCGGACTGGGGGGAAGAATGAAAGAGTGGTTATTGGGCATGCTGGTGGTTGCTGTCAGCCTGGGTATCTACTGGTTGGTATTCAGCGTTGATGAGGACGAAATTTCTGCCGCTCCGGTCAGGCTGACCATCACCGCACCGGCGACCAACTCCACCGTCGAACTCCATGATGTGATACGGGGCAGGGTCTCAAACCCGGCGGTTGCCGAGGTATGGGTGGTGATTCATCCCGTGCAGAGTGTCGACTGCTGGCTGCAAAAACCGGCGTTGGTATCAGCCGACGGCAGCTGGATGGCGACAGTGCAATTCGGCAAAGGGGAAGGGGAAGGGAGTTCCGGCGGTTTGCCGTATGAAGTAAGAGCATTGGCAGGTTTGCGTCAACCGCCCATACCGGGCAAAACGAACTGTTGGCCCGAGGCGGAAGTTATCTCACGGGCGCTGTATGTGAAGCGTAACTAAATCGGCAAGGCAGACACGTTGTGTTAATACGGCTGGGATTTTCTGTTTTTCAGTAACAACAGGATCGGGATTGCGAGAGGTCCGATAAAGGCGCCGGTCAGTCCCCAGGCGACCGGGTTGAGCCCTTTTAGTTTGGCGATGTAGTGGCAGGCGATCATGGAGACAAAAAAGATCAGGAACAAGGCGGCATACATAACAACACTTCCTCAGGGCAATGCAACAAAGGTGCGGTTTTTTCGCGGCAAATAATAATTGCTGTAGTTGAGTGAAACAATCACATGGCTGGCACGGCCGACGATACGTGAGCGTTCCACGAAGCCGATCATGCGTGAATCGGCGCTGTTATCCCGGTTGTCACCCAGCATAAAATAATGATCTGCGGGCACTTTCACCGGACCGAAGTTGTTAACCAGAAATGCACGGGGCGAAACGGCAACCGGATAATTATGAGTGCCGAGTTTTTCAGCAAACAATTGGCGGTGCACGCCGCTATGCCAGATATTTTCCTCCAGATTCAAATCACTGGGACCAATGTTCACCGCCTTGCCATTGATATAAAGCTGGTTGTCCTGGATAACAATAATGTCACCCGGCAGGCCGATGACGCGCTTAATGAGTCGGGTTTCATCCCGGGGAGAAAAGAAAACCACGATATCGCCGTGTTGCGGTTGGTCCCAATTGGCCAGTGCGATATCAGTAAAGGGCAGGCGCAGGTCATAGGCCAGTTTGTTGACGAAGATGCGGTCACCTTCGAGGATATTCGGTTTCATGGAACCGGTGGGGACCACATACCAGTCGGCAATAGCGCTGCGAAACAGGACCAGTAACAGGACAAATACCAGAAAACTGCGCCATTCCAGCCAGTATGTTTTGATGCGGGAAACCTCGGTCATGAGCGGTAAACCTCCGTCGTTAACAACATATTATAGTACCACCCCGAAGTGACTCAATTCCGAGCGGGTTTGTTCCACCGAAATATGGTGAATTGTTGACCAGCCACAGACAGCGGCACCGTGGATATTTTCCTTAATATCATCAATGAATAAGGTCTCGTGGGGCATAATGCCAAAGTGTTGTTCTGCAGTGTGATAGATGGCCGGATCAGGTTTCATCAGCCCGCTGTCAAAAGAGGTGAGCAGACCGTGGCAGCACTGTTCGAGCCGATAGGTTGGCACCACATGTTGCCAGTGCAGGGGGTTGGTATTACTCAGCAGATAGATACGATAAGGTCCCTTGAGTTGCCGGCAGAGTTGCAACATTGCATCGATGGGCGTGAAGATATCCAGCCAGGCGGCGGCCAGTTCAGCTGTCGATGGTGCGGTGGGGAACAGCCGGGCAAGATTGGCCAGAAAACAATCGGTATCGATCAGGCCCCGTTCATACGCTGACATGTCGGTGCGACGAATAAACTCATCTTCAGAGGCGAGGATCACACCGTGCTGTTGAATAAAGTCGTACAGGCGACAATAATCCACGCCAATGAGTACTCGCCCCACATCGAAAACGATATTTTTTATTGCGGACATTTTATTTGCGGTCATGCCTGTTAAACTGTATGACAGTATAACCTGTTATGAGGGAAAGACGTGACACTGCACTGGCCAAAGGAGTATGCGGGATTCGATATCGCTGCACTGCATGACTGGCATCACGCCGGCTCCAACCTGTGTCTCGACTTCCACGGTGACCCGCAACGGGCTGACTGGGTGGTCTTTTCCGATGGCAATCACCATATGGCTCTGGAAGAAAGTCTGCAGACGTTTGTTAAACAACATGCGCCGGACGATGAAGTGTTCTATGCCACCACCCCGCCGGGACCCATCGTAAATATCCTGCAGACCGGCGGCTTATTGCTGGGTAATCTGAAAATCACCATCAAGCCGCAGCTCTTTATTTCACCACCGGCCGTGCTGGAGAAACTGCAACAACAGGGACTGGTGGGCGAGATACATCCCTTCATGCGTAACAACGGCAGTGTGCTGCTGGTGAAGAAAGGCAACCCAAAAAAGATCAATGGTGTTGATGCACTGACAAACAGGGAAGTCCGTCTTTTTATCTCCAATGCGGAGAAAGAAAAAGTCAGCTATGACGGCTATGCCCAAACCCTGCAAAACCTGGGTATTGGCGATATCTCAAAACTCAACATGGTTTACGGTGAACGCATACATCATCGTGAAGCACCGCAAAGTATTGCCGATGACAGGGCCGATGCAGCGATCGTATTTTATCATCTCGCCTTGCGTTATATCCGTATCTTCCCTGAACGGTTTGAGATCGTACCGCTGGGCGGTACGGCCGAAGAACCCCGACCACTGGCAGGCAATGTCATTGCCGATACCGCACTGGCCATGGTCAGGGGCGAAGAAACCCATGGTGAAAAATTGTTGACGTTTATGCAGTCAGAGATTGTGACAAAAATCTATCAGCGGCATGGTCTGAGACGTATTACCGGATGAGGAGAAAAGTAGAATGAACAAACTATCCTTGTTAATCCTGACCGTCACCGTAGTGTTGACAGCCTGCACCACAAAACCAACGGTTGGTGGTTATATCGCCTGTGAAAAACAAAGGCCGACAGCCTGTCGGGCGGAAGACAACCCAGTCTGTGCTACCAGGGCTACCGGACTGGTTTGTGTCAGAGCACCCTGTCCGGGGGCAATGGAAAAGATCACATATGAAAATGCGTGTGCCGGATGCAAAGATAAAAAAGTGACAGGCTACACGCCGGGTAAATGCAGCCGGGACAACAGTTGAAGAATTTTTTGTATTTAATAAACTCAACCAAAGCGACAACTTTTGAATATACACAAGATATCAATAGTGCTGACATTGTTATTAAGTCTGTTTGGGTGTGATGGCGCTGCGGAAAAAACATCATCTGCTGAAAAAATACAGGTTTCCTATGAACCCGGTTTGTTGCCCAAACTGATGTCGATACCAGGCAAACCGATTTCTGTTAAATGGCAGATTGATGAATCGAAATTTAACGCAGGCAGCCTTATTGCCCTGCTGGAATATTCGGCGGAAGACAAACTTTATATACTAAAAAACAGTCATGCCTATGAAAATATTTCCCATGACCGGATTGGTGCCGGATTTTATGACAGCTGGATTCCAGCGAGCGCCAAAAAAGGCATCGAGGTGATAAAACATGACAGTGTTTATGAGTTAAAAGGCGTTATCCCGGTTTTACCCAATCTCTTTACCCGGACCGAACTATCCCCTTATGTGAATGGTCGAGTCACTCCGTTGGCCGGCGGTTATATCCTGGTGTCACTGTATTCAATGTGAACCAGAATTTCCCACCGCCTGCTGAAACTGTTATTGCATCTGCATCAATTCAGATACCTCAAGCGAACCGCCGATTTCAAGAAACGGACAGGCTTGAGCTATTGATAATGCCGCTTCTATTGATTCAGCTTTAATGATCGAGAAACCTGACATTGCGCTGCTGCCACCCTCCCTGACCGTCCCGTCGGAGCTAACGGTACATGTATCCATTAATGGAATAGTGGGAATCACGACAGCATCACCGATTGAGGATAACCATGCTGTATATTTCGAAAAGTGATGCTCTGCTTCTTCCGGACCGGCCGGCTGATTGCCTCCCAGATATACCAATACAAATTGCTTCATGTTATTTACCTCAATCAATTAATTTTTCGATGTATCGTGCAGAAAGATCTGCCTGATGTTTACCTGCTTTTCCAGATTCGCCGCAGCGATTCAACAAACTGTTTATACCTGCCTGCAGGCGGAGTGCTTTTAATGCAAATCAGCGCGAAACGTTCCCTGCGCTCGGACATCCAGTCCTGCTTGTATGCTTCGTTTCCGGTCAGAAAATCGATCTCTTCCACCTTGTCGACATCGATTACATACTCCATCAGATAACAGGTAAGTATTGAGCCTGGTGAGTATTGCTTCCAGTCGTTGTCATACGCCAGTCTGAATATACTCGCTTTGCCGCAATGAACAAACCAGAGCTGGGCGGCTACAGGTCGCGCCTTGACATACAGGACCGCAAGTCTGGACCAACCGGGTCCGGAAAAACCCGCAACTATGCCATTGAGAAAGTCGACATACTGCTCATTGGCTTTCCAGCTGGCGGAATAGGCCGCATAATAATCCGACATGGCCTGTGGTACATTATCTCCGCAAAAAAGACGAATCTCAAATCCGTGATCACGATCAAGTTTGCGTTTTTTGCGGGAAATTGTGTTTCGCAACCAGGTGGGGCGGGCAGCCATATATTCCTCAAATGACTGACCCTGCACGCGACAAATCCAGTTATAAAAACGAAATTGTCGATCACAGGTATAACCGTTTGACTCCATCATCCTGTGCAAGGCATTTAGACTGCTGTCATTGTCGGCAACCGGTTCCAGGAGCAAGGCCTTAAAGGGTAACTGACTCAAACCCCTGATCAGACAGGCAAGCACCTGTTGCTGACCATCGTCGGTCAGCAACAGACTGTAATGTGTGGTGTAGCGGTGTTTGAGTGAGTGCCAGATACGATCGGTACTTTTCAGCAGAGGCAGAATGGCGAGTACCTTGTGTTCATCCACCACACAGGCCAACAGCATGGTTTGATCATCATCAAGCGCCGTTGATAAATTAACAAACCAGGGTTTGGAAAAAAAGATACTGTCTTTCTCTCCCTGTGCAAAGAGATCGGTCGCACTATGTGGCAGTTGGTCCCAGGTGGAGTAACATTCAAACTTCATTAACTAACACGACTAACGGGATTAATCTCCGAACGGATCATCAGAAACAAAGATGTTGAGATACGGCGCATAGGTTAATATCGCGCCTTGCATGCCACCCAGTTCATTGAAGGCTGCTATAACCTGTGCCTGGTATGCTTCATTATCTGTTTCTGTTTTCAGTGTTTCCAGGGCTGTCAGCAGTTGACTGATCTTCACGGGATCGATATATGTTTTCAGCATGCGGAGCGCGATATCGATATCATCGACTCTGACAGGTTGGCCTTTGTTTTTTATTTTTTCGATGGTTTTCTCAGAATTGCTTTTCATATTATCAACCAATGTCACTCGCGCCGGGGAATGTAACGACCTTATCTGCTGCACGACGGAATATACACATGCACAATGGAAAATGAAATATTAGCAGGATAATTAATCATTTCTGCTGTCGGGGTCTGACCAGGCTAACTTGTTGATATGAAATTAATTATTGCCATATCCATAGCTAAAATTCAGCCTGGTGTTTTATTTTACCGGCTAAATCGGGCTTATCCGACACATGTGGTTCCTTCTGTCTCCTGTCTGCACCCGTTGCGCGTATTTACACCCGGGTGGTGTCGGCTGCCCGGCTCGAAAGCAATCGTGTCGGCAATAATTCAGAGCCAATGCATGTGCCTGACCATATGGTCGGGCGCTGATGCAGGCTGTTGAGTTCATGCGATGCTCCGGAGCCTGCATACCTGTATCCATTCACCGCTATTAAATCTATTTTTTACAGGCTTACGTATGTGCCAACGTAGTTATTCGTTGGGCGAGTCGTTCAGCATGGCGACATGGTTTAAAATATCAATTTGCAATTTCAGATCATATCCGGGAGCAAGGCAGTCCATCAGTGGTTTTGGCTCTTTGGATTTTTCCAAAGCTTTGCGCAAACCGGGATATATTTTGTCATACAGCATGGCTGTATATCGCAGTATCTCAGGCTTCAGTTTCCCTGCATAGCCGGAGGCAAGAAAATCCATTAATGCTTTGGATTCTCGGGCCTTGTCGACAATTTCACGAAAACGCGGATATATTTTGGTATAGTCCAGATAGTATTGTAACTCTTCTTCATACTCAGCTTTTAGAGACGAACAATCGTTGTCAGCCTGTAAACACGTCGATAATTTATCTTCCAACGCAGCGGCATGCAGCAGATAGAAGGCTCTGGCAGCAGGTCGTGCACTGGAGAACATTTTTTCAGATTCGCCGGGTAGTGTTTCTTTTCCAAAAGCCATGGGTTCCTCTACATGCCTGTATAAACGGTATATCCTGCTATACAACGTACTATCTGCTGTGATCCATGCTGTTTTCAGACTCGTCAGCGCAATCAGAATTATTTTGAAAAATTTCGATATGGTGCTGTATGAAGTCAAGCAGTTCAGATGGCGTCGGCCATTCTGTGCAGGGGATAACTTCTTGAGCAAAAAGTTCCTGAACAAGTAACATGAGTTCGGATGTGGCTTTTACAACCGGTAATGAATGAGAACATGCACAGTCAATTTTATATTTGGCGAAAGCCAGCTGGTTTATCAGTTGCAAGGAATCCCGATAAAAGGATGTATCCGGCATATTACTCTTTACGTGTGCATACATGCCATGCACAGCGATATTATTGCGAGACGTTTCATTGGCGGATGCTTCTTTAAGTAAGTGCAGCGCCTGTTCCAGGCTTTTGATGTGTTCCATACTTTAATCTTCTGTTTTAAAATCACCAATATTACTGCTGAGTATTTGTATAATAAAGCAAAAAAATCGGTTATTCATTATCATTGTGCCGGTTTTGGCTGTTCTTTTTCAGTTTCATCAGTATCCCGGTGTAATATTTCACTTTTTTATGACTGCCGGTTTGGTCGTAGAGAGATATCAGTGTTGACACCTGTTCAATATCTGTTAAATCCAACGATGCCTTGAGTAGTTGTGCCTGCTTTTGTGCCTCGGTATAGGTTTTTTTTTCTGCTCTTATGTCGTTTCTGCAACGCTCGCAATTAACCGCTCTCGACTGGACCAGAAAGCACAGTGTTTCGTACCAGTAAAGCTGTTCTTCTTTGGTAAAGATAAACTCAGACTGGCATGTCCTGCAATTGAGCGTTTCGTCCGTGTAAGCCAGATACGGCGGCCAATCACAAAAATCCTGTTTGTGGTAATCCGCCAATAACGCAGCCCCGGAAGAGAGACAGGCATCACAGGCCCAGCCGTGTTTGCCTCTGGTCAGATAATCAAAAGCCAGTGCTTCATCACCCCTGTAGAAAAACTCAAACCAGCGAGGGAAATCAATCGCGAGATTTGCAATCTTATCCCGAACCACCGTTCGGTTATCGGTGGTTCTTTCCGAGCGACAAACCGGACAGACATTATCCGGACTCTTTGGTGTGGCCAGGATATTTTTAACCGCTTCTGACAGTGATTTGAATGACAAACACACCTCCCGTATGTGTGAGTTTGCGCTGGTCGTGGATTGTGTGTGCCAGGACGACTGACGAATTTTTTATAGCCGATTAACCGCAAGTTTACATAATTTCAGACCATTGCTCCCGGTGATTCGGTATCGCATTTCCGCCATGCGGTGAGTGATTTTGGGTGGTAAAAGGCGGGTTCAAGCCGGGATACTGCCTGGGTTTAGTCAATAAGTTACATTGGATCAATAAGTTGGCGTGGTTCGACCCCGTGATTGCACAATTAATGCGGTGTTCCCTCCGTTTGAATGGGTTTGCAACCCTATATTCTTTAAACAAACCATGTCATGGTTGAATCACTATCCTGCATTGTGGCAATGCAAAGGATACACAAAAAATTCGGATATATAACAACCAAATATGACAGGTTGCCTGCCAACCATCCTGTGCTATCTATTATATTCAATCATTAAACTGATACCGTAACACCAGTACGATGATGCTGGGATGCGCTGTTTTGTCGATGCAGATGATTGATGGTTAAATAATCTATATATCAAAGAATCTGATTTTCTTTCATTTGCTGCGGAGCCGTCAAACATGGGCAGAGTCAACTATCGAGAAAGCATTTCACAAAAACCGCGGCTATTCTATTTGCCGCTGGCTCTTGTTGCAGGGGCTGCGATCATCCCGGTGGCGCAGGCTGCCGAATCTTCACCATGGAAGACCGTGTATCAAGATTCCTATAACTACTCACAACAATTGCCCGAGAGTACAACCTTTAATACCTGGTTCTGGCGGGAAGACTCAGCTGCATCGCACGAATTCGAGGTGACGTCCGGCGCCGGCTGTTCTGTGCAAACTCCCTGCGTGAAACTTACCGCCCACGCCTATCCGGCCAGTACAAAATACACGAATGCCGAAATGTATAACAACTCCTGTATCAAGGATACCGGAACAGGCAGCGCTGCCCAGCAGCTGGCAACGTTGAAAAACAGCGTATGGGGCAGGCCGCTCTATCATCGTATTGTCGCCGCATGTGATATACCCTATCCATACCAGGCAACGGGTAGCTACCTGTACCCCTTTGGATTAACCTCCTCATGGACCAATACCTCACCGGCGCATTTGGATGAAAACCACCTTGCCTTGACCGCCTCCGATCAAGAAGCGGAATGGAAAGCTATTCGTGATATAACCTTTAACAACCCCTATCGTTCTGATACCTCCACGGCAATCCGTCTGACCACACAAATCAGGGCCGAAACCAATGATCAGGGTGGCAGTCGCGGTTGGGGTTTCTGGAATACCACTCTGGACTCCGGCTTCCTGCAGTTGGCCTGGTTTATGGAATATAGCGTGCCACAAGCCTATGTTCAGAAAAAGAAGAGAAACCGGTCGGTGGTGATGCAGACCATTGGACGTTCAGAAAACGGAAAGTCATTTAAAATATGCTCAACGGTTTTGAGTAAACCGGATATCTACGATTGGCATACATATCGCATTGAATGGCGGGATAATGCAGTGCGCTATTTTGTGGATGATAAACTGGTGGCTGATCATCGAGACATTAAGCTCGACAAGCATCTGGCCTTTCACAACTGGGTCGACAACAGAAACTACGTCGCACTTGATGCCATGGTCCCTAATTTTCCGCTGACACGGGATAAAACCAACTACATCAAGTCATTCCTGGTAGAAAGCGCATCGACCGCATCGTTAACGCCACTTTCCGGCAGTGGCACAGGGAAATGTCAGATATTGTCAATCAATAAATTGTCGTTGCTTGGAGATATTCTTAAATTACTGGCAAAGGACTATCTGAAATAGACAGTTAAACAACTGCCTGCCGGTGAGGTATTTCGGTACAATCAACAAAGAGACTGGATAGTATATAAATCAGTCCCTTTATGCCATTTTACTATTTTCCAGTCAGCTTCCGATTAGAGGTTAAAACCCGAAAATAGCTGTAAATCGCGGCAACTAACATTCCAGCCAGGTATCCTAAAATTGGATCAACCGGTCCCAGCGAAAGTCCGGCAAGAATAGCGATAGATATGCCTATAATGATATCAATAAAAGACATACCATAGATGATCATTCCAATGAAACCAAAAAAGAATGCCAGTGCAGCGGCGATGTTTGGGTTTTTCTCATTGCTGAGTGGTGGTAACTGTCCGATTAAGGAAAAAACCTTGTCTATCATGGTGGCATCTCCTTATAGTGAGTAAACGAGTTACATCTGCGTTCGTATAAATCGGATGACGTAAGTGTAACCGGATATCGCTCTATCCTGTTTGTTTGACCAGTACAAAGATAGTGCAGTTCCTTGATTTTCACCGGAGCCGGGAAATGTGACGGGTGAGTTACTAACTGACATTGTCGGAGAGTACAAAATTTAACCCCTTAGTCACCTATACTTATAGTATTCTTAAGGCGCTTTATCTCAGTCTCAATTTTCTTCTTCAATTCAATAGCACGCACAGAAGTGTTGTTAATCTCCAGCGCGGCGCCGGTCAAGCTGTCTGCGCAGCGGTAATCCATACGTTTAATGCATTCCTGTGCGCGATTGAGCAGTTTGTCTGTTACCGCATCCAGCGCCTGAGTGCAATCAGCAGATTGATGAGCAACAGCAGGTGCAGATGAAACAAGCAATCCAATTAGTAACGTTATATTTTTCATGGAAATCCTTTTATGCACGATGCGTTTGGATAAACAAAGGCGGTTGTGCTCGTGATCAAAACTGTTTTCAGATTGTTCAATATATATTCACTCTGTCACCATGAATGTTCATATTATTCAAACGGTTATACAGTAAAAATTGGTGAACTGCATAGCAAAAATGCCATTCTGACGGGCTGAATGGCGGGTAATAGGGCAATTTTGAGGAGTCGGTCCGGATTTTGTCCGGAAGCATACAATATAGTCTGTACAGGTCTTTTTAGATAAATCAATTTGATCAGGGATGCGCTATGTTGATGGAATGCACCGCAGTTCAGCAATTTCCGGATGAGCCGAAAAAACGCTGGTTTTTTGACCACTATTTTGATCTCTTCATCTGGGAAAGTGAATCGAGTGAGATCGTGGCCTTTCAACTCTGTTTCGAAAAAAAAGGTGTGGAAAAAGCCTTGAGCTGGTCAACCGATGCCGGTTTCAAACACTTGCAAGTACATAACGCCGGTATTAAATATGGCAGTCACAAAATGTCTCCGGTCATGTACAGCACAGAATGGTTTCAACTGACACCTGTCAAATATACTTTCCTGGAGTCTTCCGCTGAAATTGACCGGCAGGTGAAGAATTTTGTAATTGAAAAACTGGTTGAGTGCGAGTCAGTGAGTTGCCGTGAACCGGCACTGTGATTGGACATTGTCGAAATAAGTGCGTGCTGAACATATTTCGCTAATATTTAAACAATTGTTTTCTGTTGTTTTTTATTTTGATTTAACAGCATCTTCAAGTTCAGCTTTTGCAGAAGGGGATAGCTCAACTTTGACAGAAGACATAATATCTTTTTCAAGCTGTTTGGCCATGAGGAGCCAAGGTTCATTTGGATCTCTTTCTACAATATAGTTAAAACCAATCGTGATATAGTGGTTAGGTGATATTACAAAGCAATAATTCGGATAGGCTCTGCCTTGATCATCAATTTCGTATCGTAACCATTTCTGATTGTTAATAGTTAGTGAGGTAAATTCTTTTGGTGGATATATGCCTTGATCTGCTTCACGATTGAATGATTCAAAACTTCTATAAATATCAGTAATAATACACTCTCTAACATTGTCTTTAAAAAGATTTGTATTATGATCTCCAGTTCCTATAACCATTATTCGAAGTTGTATTGTACCAAGTTTTGGTTGCATAAAAGCACTGTAACAATAGGAACGCTGCAAAATGACGACATAAGAGTCATTGTCACAGTTTGTGCTTAAGGTGTTTTCATATATATTAATTTTATTAGTAATTTTACCTTGTGGATCAGGATGGTCTTTGCAGTTTCCGTCTGGAATTTGCACGGTTAAAATCGTCCCGGAAAGGTCGAAGTGGCAGTGACTCATTGATCCTGTAGATGGTCCTTTGGGATTTTTCTCTGTAGCAAAGCCAAGCATTTATTTATAACACACTAGTAATCTGGGTTAAATTAATTAATCAAATGAATCGCTTGACCATCTTGCCAAGAATATCCTTAACACCGGAAGCTACACTTTTGCCGTAGTTTCCTATTCCATTATATGGTCGTGTGTGTGGACTTATCTTGGGATTTCCGGTAAATGAAAAGGGCACTAGACCGGGGATAATAGCCAAGGGTGCGGCGAGTAATCTACCTATAGATCCAAAGCCAAAACTCAATAGTAAATCTGTCACTGCATTAAGACCTATAATCTGTGGAACACCATCAAATGGATTGTTGTTATATCCTTCTTTATGTAATTTTACGCCGGCTTTTTTGAGAATGGGCTTTGTCACCAGCATGTTGTTGGCGTGGCCTTGAAAGTATACTGTTTGGCCATCTAGTGAAACGCCGTTTTTCTTGTTGAGATAGTGGACGGCCTGAGCGAAAATGGCCCCGCCCTGACTATGTGCTACCCACTTGGTTTCCCCATTATACTGTTGGGTTTCTTCAAGGATTTTTGCAAAACGCTTTGTCATGGGATTGGTAATACCCAGCTTGTCTCGTGTCGACTCCCAAGTGTCCCCCAGAAAACTTGTAGTAGGGTTATGAAATAAAGTAAATTCCTTGATTGTTTCACCTTTATAGGCGTTTTGCAGGTGAAAAGGCATAACGTCCTGAGATGCAGTTAATCGATTGTTACTTTGACCATTAACTGCAGCATACTGAGTATTAACCTTGTTGACGTACGATTTTGTAATACGCCATCCTGCGCGGGTCATCTTCACCAAGTGTAAGCCCGGTAATTCATCAGCCTTTTTTGCATTCGGATTATGCTGTACCTCTGTGATACAAACACACCCCGATTCCAATTAATGGGGACGGAGGGATTTTTTCTTCACCAATCCAGTAGGTTGTTCATTATTTAATCCCTCCGTTCCTTTTAGTCATTGATCCTCAAATATTGCGGATTTTACCGAATAATGGGGATATAAACTGTTCTTATTAATCATTGTGTAGGGTTATTTTTTATTTTATTTGTTTTCCGGGAAACAATTTTGAGTGTGTTTCTTAAGAAACGCCTGCAAATGTTAACCGGTTAACATATATAAAGTGGTGGAGTAAAAACCCCACCACTACGAGCAAATGGATCAACAACGCCTAAGTAATCGTCGGACTACAAACTCTATGGAGTGTGTCGCATCCTCAGCTGTCTCAACCTCAGACATCTCCTGGGGGGGGATTAACCCTCTAAATCGCTGTAACAAAGAGTTTAAATCGACTCCCTTGGCGAGATTTTTTACCACGTAGTTTTCGATAATAGCGTTTAGATCACTTTCTTGTTTTGTTGCACTAACTGTTGACATCTTGGATTTCTCCTTAATTTGGAAAACAAATAAAGGTGAAGTCCAGATTGAATTGACATATCATGGCATTGCTACATGGCTGATGTGTCGGATCCAATCTGGAACCTCAGTCAGGAAAGGGCCTATTGCTAGTAGGCCCTTTTCTTTTTCTGCATCACACATCAAAGCAAGTCATTTCGCTTCTCAAGAAGAAGAGTCATTCACACAGACTTATTTCTTGGGAAACAGTTTCAGCTTTTAAGTTTTGAACTTAAACGTGACACACCATGATAATGGTTATTACAGCTAAAGAAACCTTCACGTGTGATCTGAGCACCATTCTAGTCTTAAGTCAACATCCAATTTCATGTTATTAACTACCACAGTAGTAGCTTAATACTAAGTAGTTGATTTAAATAAAAGGTGATTTTCATATATTGAAAATCATTTTCAAAAATATCCAGCATTTACCATTATTGTGACGTTTATTTAGTATTTGTCGTAAACATTTTGTTTACTTTGAATAAACATGCAAGCTCGTAACAGGTTTTTTTATTGGAAAAAGTACCCAAAACCCATGGTAATCGTTAGCACGGAGCTAACAATATATTAGTAATTACATAATGGGATTTACAATATATTTGTAAATTTAAGAAAAAATGTCGCACAGTGAAATTATTACATTTTACTCATGGTGAAAAAATCAAGATAAACTTGATTTTATAAAGATAACTCGTGTTGCCTGTAATTATTCGGTAATTTTAAATAACAATTTCATTAAATTGCGGTTTAAACGGCATTTAAACATTGTATAAATAATTAGTTCAAATGTAGTTATGAAAAACTCCAAAAATCCAACCAAAATTCAAGAAAAAATGAGTAATGCTCACAAAATGCTCACAAAATGCTCCCAAAAAACTTTAATCAATATAATGAATTATTTTTTGGCACGATAATTAACCGTGTTTTTTAACTGTAGTGGTCACGACCCGAACTGACAATTTGCCGATTTAACTAAATTGGGTCAGAGAATATTTTTGCTGATATTAGAAACAATTGTGCCTGACACTGTTTTCCTGTCCCTCTGAATTACATGACTCCGGTCGGGTATGAAGAGAAACAGGTCTGAATTAAACCGTCCGTTTTATTGGGGAAACTCAGAGAACAATTTCTTCTTATATTCGAGGCGGCTTATATTAGAAACAATTGTTCTGACCCCGTATTCTCTTAAAGTTATTAAACGATAAAAATTGTTGAATAAATAAAAAACATTATCCAACCTATAAAGCATATCTCTGTCGACCAGCCTGAAAATGAAAAACGCACAGCAATTTTTATCACCAGGTAGAGAATTGGCAGACAAATTATATATAGCCAGACTACAGCAAACTGAATCCTGTCAAAATGATAATTTTCTCTAAAATCAAACAGAAGTGAGATTGTAATCTGTAACAGATAAAGCAGTGTTAAGACAATAATCGAGTTCTTGAGCTTGGCCGTCTGTTTGTTTATTTTCGTCATGCTTGTGGCCAGGTATAATCGGGCCCAGAGAAATTATCGATAATATTTGAAAACATGTTTTCTAATCCCGTTTTTATTCAATCATAATCTTCATTTAACAAACCTGCTGTGATGGATTCAGGCATGCCGATGTGCCACCATTTATAGATGGTATTTTTTATATCTTCATCCTCTTCCTCGAAGGGGGCGTCATCCTTGCGAACTATTTTTCCGTTTTCATACTTAATCCAGAATTCCCATGGATCATCATCACCACAACCCCAGGCCTGCGCATTTATATCCGGGATCAGCAGATTCAAAAATTCAACAATAGCCTCGACAATCTCATCGCCCGAAGAACCATGTACAAAATGTGCAACGGAATAACCGCCGGTATGGTCTAATGACTCCACAGACAAGTCATATTCCGGATCATCAACGGTATCGATCAGTATCTGAGCCACCGATTCCCCTTTTGTCGGATTGAGAACAAGGGCCATGTCTATTAAAGCATCTTCATCTCCCCGGCCCTCTGTGAAAAAATCGTCAAGTTTTTTCATCACTTGCGGATCGTTATGCTTGTAATAGATATCACTGTTTATCTCTGCCATGTGTGGTTTTCTCCCATACAGTAATTTACATTATAAAAGATATTTGAGATATTTGAGATATTTGAGATATTTGAGATATTTGAGATATTTGGGGTCAGAGTAAAAACTCGAGGGTGTGAGCCGGTATTCGTCACTGTTTTTACTCTGACCCCAAATATCTAACACGAGCAGCTTCGCCACATTCAACGCATCGAAAGTCGAGTTGCGTGCCATAGCGATCTTTGAGATCAACTCCCTCGTCGGCATTGATTATCCTGCCTTGAAACCGTGCTTGATTCATGTAACCTCCAGAGTGAAGTTAATCACTGTTTTTACTCTGACCCCAAATATTGTTGGGGCCAGCCTGGCAAAACGCTCATCGTGGACGGCGCCACTGCTTGTTGGGATGGATGACATGATTTTATGTTCCTTCATTGAAAATCAAATAGGGCTGAGTAAATTCGAATCTGAATCTAATATCACGAGTGTATACGTTGGAACACGTGTTCCTTTCAACCGCATTCCTTGTGCCAATATTGTGGATAGTCCGCAAAGATCAATTACGCAGCACTATTGTGATACCTCACCCAGTGTATGTAAACTCTTTTTGGGATGTTTTGTACGGTTTACGCATGACGGTTCTGTTCATGGGGACACTCCTTTTGGGAAGCCATTGCTTCCGATTTAAAGTGTCCGTTAAACTGGGGTCAGGTTCAACCTGACCCCATGGGTCTTTCAAAGAGTAGCCTGTTTTGGCCCCGGTGTTTTCAGGTTAAAAGCCATATATGTCGTCATGCCAACATGTGCCGTAGCGGGTAGTATCACGTTGCCTTCAAAAAGAAATATTGTAGGGAGCTTACTCTTTATTGCGTTATCAATATCAGTTTTTATATGAGTTTTATCTCCAACGGGAAGCTTGTTTATTATTTTATTTACGCCAGGTACTACGAAATCGGACCAATCTATCAAGGTGAAAGTACCTGAAATAGTGACCCCGCTCTCTGTACTAGAGTATGCCTCTTTAGGACGGTCGAAATTAAAGTCCTTTTCTTGTGTGGGTTGATTGCCCCACGTAAGTTTTAAAACAATTTCTTTACCTTGCAACTCGGCAGTCACCTTTAATGTGTATTGAGGATCATTGTTTTGAGTCCAGTAGATTGTATTTTTTTCAAGATGTATTGCTTGCGTTGCTTCGAGTTCAGACATGGCTATATCTCCTTTATGATTCGTTCAAAAATTTATGGGGTGGGTGTAATTCTTCAGTACAACCAAGTTCACTATATTCCGTCTCCTTTTACGATTTTGAAGATATTTACTGTTTTTCAAATGTGAGAGTTTTGGTGGATACACATCTTAATAAAGTCAGGAAACTATCTGATTAGTGGATGTCTGTATAGTCATGCGGTTTACTCCCGCTAGATTATGTGGACACTGCCTCTGGGAACGAACATGAAGCAATAAAAATAGTATATGGTGACCATGTCATCACCAGACTGCTCGCTCTCGGAGGACTGCGGGCCCTGATTCACAGTCCAGTTCGCCTTCGCTGGGTTGGAAATTGGATCACCGAGGAAATCGTAGTTTGTGACCATATCCCTTCCATCTTTCTGGGACCAGGACGAAAAGTCTGTTGTGTTATCACATCGTGCCCAGTGATAGTCTCCACCCCAAAGTGGCTCGTGAGCGGGGGAAATCATAAGTGCGACGAAATGTCCACCCTTTTTCTCTCCGTGATGATGCCAATACTTTGTGATATCCTCGATTGTCTTACCGACTTCCACGAGTCCATCCTTCTCGGCTAACTTTTTGATCTTTTCTCCAACTTCCGATAGCGATCCTGTCAGTGTATTCTCGTCGAAGAAGTACCCATGGTACCGTCCAGGTTGCGGCCAACTGCTGGTCGCAATATTCGTTGCGTATGCATAGCAATTATTGTTTGGCTTGAACTTGGCTGACATGAAATAACCATCGCAATTGGTCGAAGGGTGATACCCGATATTTTTTCCTCGAACAGTTGGTGCCCAATATGGAATCTTCATGTGTCTGTGGGTTTTCTTGTTTTTGATAAGGTGGTAATTAGGTTTGATGATGTGCTCATCAGGTTTTTCCTTGCAATTTTCCAGCGAAGGGGGATCACCCTCAACTACCTGATGGAGTAAATCATCAGGGTGAATTACACCACTATACGTCAATTGAAAAGTCGACATAGTTATTACCTCTAGTATGGTTTGGTTAAAGTTAAAGGGGCAGGGCCCTCAATTACAAGCATATATTGTTGTGTTTCTGGTCTAATACTTATGATTCAAATATTCAGATTACAACTGATATTGCGTGTAATAAATAATATCGATTCATGAGCTATCTAATCCCGGCGTTTTATCTCAAATAACCGTCATTCTGTTTCAATTAGCCATGCTTCTCTGCTATATATGAAGGTGTATCGATAATGGTGAATCGATAATGCTTAGTTATATTGCTATTACATACACTTGAAATATCAGGGTTGCATGTCAGACAAAATACCCCGTTCACAATTTTCTACTGAAGCATTGCGTTCCACAGAACAATTCAGTAATTCAGATTTGTTCGATGCCTGGGAGGATGCGATGTCAATATTTTTCAGGCCAAGGAAAATTGAGGATATAGGTGTTCGAGAAAAGTTCTGTATCCCATCTTATGAGCGCAGTTTAATTGATGTGTTTTTATTGCCAGGGATGTTGTCAGCCCAGGTGTCATCATCTGGTTATCACTTTTCACGTAGTGAACGGGATATCGCCAAATATAACGATGACGCATTTTTGCTAACATTTTGGGAAGATGGACATTATTGTGAAACCAGTAATAAAATTGAAAGGAATTTTTCTACTGGGAATATCCACGTAACTGATTTAACAAGAACAATACAAGGCTATAGCACGCCACATAATACATATGGTTTGTTTTTGTCGCGCGAACTATTGATGGATTTAGAGCTTGATGTCGACAGGCTTCATCTTACTACTCTGCATCAAAATCGGCCGGTAGTCCGGCTGCTGCGCCGTCACATGTTTGAACTTCATAAAGAGGCAGCTGGTTTAAACAGCGAAGAAGCACAGGCCATGACAGAGTCAACCAGTATTATGATAAAGACTATTCTGTCTCTAAAAGAACATCAGAGTGTTAATGCGTGTAAACTGATGCAGCGTAACCAATTACTGGAAGTCCGTCATTATATTGACAATAATCTGTATGATCCCAATCTCTCACCTGAGAAAATTGCCAGAGAGATTGGTGTCTCAAGGGCACAGCTTTATCGGTTGGCTGAGCCTCTCAATGGAGTCAAGAATTATATCAGACGTCGTCGTTTAAAGAATGCTTTTTATCGACTGGTTTCACCGCAGCATAGTACTAAAAATATCACAAAACTGTCCTATGATTTGGGATTCAAATCAGAAGATGCCTTTCGTAGAGCATTTACACAGGTTTATTTGATGAGTCCAAAAGAGGCTCGTGCAAGTGGTTTACAAGCGTATTATTATTTATCTTCGATTAAAGAACCAGTAAATAAATTAGCCTTGCCAGTTGGCGATCTTCTTTACAAACAATGGATGGATGATTTGTTTAGTTAATCATGCAACTATGTAATATTTATTGAGTAAAAAAAAGCCCTGTCTTGCGGGGACAAGACAGGGCAAAGTACTGCATACGCTTTTTATTATTTTTTAAAGTTAATGAACAACGCCGAGGTCCAGACTTTTGCGTCGTCGCCCTGGTGGGCGACCATGTAGACCGGTCGGTGTCCATGGGGTCCGTTGTTGGGGCTGACTTCAAAGTTGCCGGTGACTTCACGTGGTGCCGGTGAGTCACTCATGCGATCCATGGCGAGGAACATTTCCACACCGGGGAGATCTTTTTGCAGTGTGGCGGCGGCAAGCAGTTCTGCGCCGGTGAATTCCCAGGTGAAGGTGGGGCAGTGAATAAACGGGTTGCCTTTTAACGGGTCGCCGACTTTCACATAACCATCGATGGTGCCTTCGATTTTAATGTTGGCGGTGGCCAGTCCGGTGACATCCAGTTCGATGGCGTCCACGTCGCCGTAGGTGTCGCTCTTGAATCCTACTGTGGTGGCGTTTTGTCGCCAGCAGGTTTCTTCCAGGTGTTCAAAGCCCAGACCGACAAACTCGTTGATGATGGCATTGGTGATGGTGATGGTGCCTTTCCATACCGCCCAGCGGTAACGATCCTTGATGCGTGCGCCACCCCAGCGGAAGCGGACCTTGCGATCAGAGTAGCCCAGCTCTTCCTGCAGGTTGCGCCGCCAGATTTCACCGGTGTGATCGTAGGCGATGAGTTTGTCCCAGCCGCGATCACCGAGGAAGCGGTAGTTGATTTGCGCCGCACCCTTGTGGGTGAATTCGTCGCCCATGAGGTGTTCACCGCAGGTGATGAGACCGAAGGTCCGTTCACCGGTGGAGGCGAAGGTGTGACGATCACGCAGGGCCTTGCCGACAGCCTTGCGGCTTAACTCGGGTGCAACCACGCCGGAGATACCGCCCTTGGTGCCGAATACCGCTGTTCCGGGTACGCCGCCACCGCAACGACCGCGGTGTTCGTCACCGGCCATGCTGGCGCCGATCTTGTAACCGCGTTCCATGGCTTCCTGATAGAGCCAGCCGAAGTGACCCCAGGCCGAACCGATCTCGATGAGTTTTTCCAGTTCGGGATGATGCCAGTCGAGGATACAACGACGACCGCCGACGTGCGGGGTTAACAGATGACCTTCCGGATTGGCGATGTAGGCGGCCCACAGTTCTTCCAATGGCCAGGCGCCGGGAATGGCTTCGGTGGTGCCGGAGTCTTCGTTCCAGTCGACCGAACGTACGTGGGTGCCATCCTTGAGGAAGGGGAACTCCGGTTCACCGTCGTGCAGGAAGATGACGTTGTGGTCACCGCCGGCGCAGGAGCTGCCGCACCATTCGGTGCCGGGGTAGGCAACAAACTCACCATCCTTGCTGATCTGGCGGATCAGTTTGACGGTGTCTTGCCAGCGTTCGGTGGTGATGTTGAAGTCGTTGTGGGCAAAGGCCAGTACGTCCAGACCGGTGACATCGCGACCGTAGGTCAGGTTGTATTCGGTGGAGTTGGTGCCGATGGTGTCATTGGAGTGGACATGCAGGTCGGTATAGTAAATACGCGGGAAGTCCAGTTCCTTGTCGACAGTGACATAGAAGGTTTGATCCTTGACGGCGTTATGTTCCGGCATGGAGGCGGTGATGACCAGTTCACCGGGTTTGTCGGTGGGCATATCTTCCAGTAAAGAGACACACCAGCCGGATTCGGGCATGGTGATATCCTTTTCATAAACGGACTTGCCGTTCAGGGTTGCCTTTACGCTGACGATCTCGGGTTGGTTCCAGCAGGTGTTGCCCCATTCGTCTTCGGCACGCACACGCAAGGGGAGTTTTTCACCCTGTCTCACGATACGTGAACCGGCCCATTGCAGCAGTGCCGGTACGCCGGGTTTGATGTTGATGACCAGATCCGGATTGACGGCGGCAAAGCGTGAGGTACCCAGCGGATCAACATAACAACGGAATTTGAAGTCCTGTTCGGTAAAGGTTTGCACACGAGTGCCCGGACCGCCGAAGCGACGATCCCCCATCCGAATCACGATATGGTCACCGGCTTTCAAATAACCGTCGTAGGTATCAACGATGATGGCCTTCTGGAAGGGACGTTCATGACCTTTCTGATCGAAACGCACGGTGAGTTTTTGCACCGAGGCGGGGCTTTGGCCATCCATGGTGGGGCAGGCATGATATTCAGCGGAGACATAGTTGGCCGCCGTGGGATCGGTGGTCTGGAACAGTTCCCAGTCAGAATAGAAACGGAAGGTGGCCTTGAACCAGGAACCATCGGCCATGCCGGATTGACCCAACTCGTAATCGATGAGGATCTCCTGCCAGGAACCGGCGACGATTTCCTCGACGTTACAGGTGACCGTGCCAAGAAATGACATGTCTTTGGTTTTGGCATACAAACCGGGGGGAGCGGTGTAGCTGTCCCCCAGTTTCTGTTTTAATTCTGCATCTGTCATTTTTTTCATATTTACAACCTCGTTAACTTTACACGCTGAAAATTTTTCTTAATCCGCTTTGTGTTCGCCGGCGGCAGCGGCGGCGGCTTCCATGCGTTTTCTGCGACTGCTGTTGATACTGGTCCAGAAGGTCCGTGCAATCACAAACAGGGTCAGTGCCATCAGGATCATGGCCACCGGACGCTGGAAGAACATATAGGTGTTATGTTCGGAAATGATCACCACCTGTTGCAGGGCGCGTTCCCATTCCGGCGCCAGAATGAAACCGATCAGGAAGGCGACATAGGAGTAATCAAACTTGCGCATGAAGTAGCCGATGAAGCCGAAGATCAACATGACGCCCACGTCGAACATGGAGGATTTGCCCAGATAGGCGCCCATGATGCAGGTGAAGATGACGATGGGGTAGAGGATCATGGCGGGGATATTCACGGCCTTGCAGAACAGGCGCAAACCGAAGCGACCGACCAACAGCAGGAACAGACTGGCCAGTACCAGACTGCCGTAGATGCCATACATCAGTTGCGCATTTTCCTTGAACAACAACGGCCCCGGTTGCATGCCGTGGATCATGAAGGCGCCCATCAACATGGCGGCGGCCAGGTTGCCGGGGATACCCAGCACAAACAGCGGGATCAGGCTGGCCGCCACGACTGAACTGTTGGCGGATTCCGAGGCGCCGATCCCTTCCAGACTGCCTTTACCGAAATCCTGTTTGTTTTTGGAACGCTTCATGGCCTGGTCATAGGACATGAAGGAGGCGACCGGTGCGCCCAGTCCCGGCATGGCGCCGACACCGATACCGATCAGACTGCCGCGCAACAGGGTGCGAATGTTGCTGAAGAATTCCTTTATGGATAGCAGGCGATCTTCGGGTTTGGAGGAGAACTCGATGGCGGTATGTTGGCCGCTGTTTTTACCGGTGAACCGTTCCAGTTGCAGGATGATCTCCGAAAAGGCCAGCAAACCGATGGCCACCGGGATCAACGACAGGCCGCTGCCCAACTGATAGATGTCGAAGGTAAGCCGGGGCAAGGCGGTGACCGGTTCGGTGCCGATTAAACCAAACAGGATACCCAGACCGGCGGCCATCAGACCGCGTGAAATGGAGGAGGTACCGATACCGGCAATGACCGTCAACGCCAGCGAGATGAGTGCGAAGATTTCCGACGGACCCATAAACAGGGCAACCGCGGCAAGGGGCGCGGCGATCACAATCAACACGACGGTTGAAATAAAGTCACCGGCAACCGAGCTGTACAGGGCCATGCGCAGGGCCTTTTCACCCTTGCCCTGTTGCGTTAACGGATAACCGTCCCAGGAAGTGGCCGCCGCTTCCGGCGTGCCCGGCGTTCGCAACAAGACGGCGGATACCGCACCACCGAAGAAGGCCCCCTTGTTGAGTCCCACCAGAAAGCCGATGGCAGTCAGTGGTGTCATGTAATAGGTGATTGGAATGAATAAGGCGATAGCCATGGGACCGTTGATACCGGGGATGGCCCCGATCAATACCCCAATGCTAACACCCAGAATCAGGAACATCAGGCTGGCCGGTGAAATGGAGTCCAGCAACCCCGCAATGATCATTTCCATAGGTTTACGTTTTCCGCAGCTTGTTATTGTTTTAGAAGAGTTGTGGACCGGGCACCGGCACACCGAAACCGTAACGCATGACAACATAGAGCGTGGCGGTGAGGGCCAGTGAGACCACAATGGACTGCACCCAATTGCGGCAGCCGATGACATATTGCAGGGCCATCAGAAAGGCAATGGAGGCAGGTATATATCCCAGATATTCGATAGCCGGCAGCAGTAATACACACGGCAGCATAATGGCGCCGAGATGGAACAGGTTGATTCGACCCACCTGGGTGAAGCCGCCGCCGTCTTTGAGATCTTCGGGAAATTCACGTTCCGCTGACGGGATGTGTTTTTTCAGATAGATGGCGATGGCGGTGTAGAACAGGGAGAGACAGGCCATAAACAGCATGACACTGACAGAAACGTTGGGTACCAAATCAGATGGGGCGCCATACCCGGGATAGTCGGGTGTATTGGCGGGTATTCCCCAGCCAAGCATTACAATACAAAACACAATGATCAGCACATAGGCGATCGAATCTCTTTTTATTCTTGTCACGGCCGGTCCTCACTTGCCCGAAAGGCCAAAAGCATGATATTGCCGGATCGGATATCGCTCCGATCCGGCGTACAGATTGTGTTATTTCATCTTCGCTTGTTTGCCAAAGGTCTTGTAGAGTTCCTTGGCGGTCTTGTCAGCATGGGCTTCACCCCACTTGACGGGACGCATCAGCAGGTTGCCGGTGATGAAGTCCTGTGTTTCCTTGCTTTCTGCCAACTGATTCGCCGCTGCGATAAGTTTGGCCTTGGCTTTTTTGTCCAGACCTTTCGGTGCAACCAGCGCAACAATCATTTCCACCTGTTCGTCATAACCCTGTTCACGCAAGGTGGGGACATCGGGGATCGGCGGCAGGCGTTCACCCAGTGCCGCAGCGATTAACTTGATGGAACCGGCTTCAACGTGTTTGTAGAGAATCGCGCCGACATAGCCCACATCAGCATGACCACCGGTGACGGCCTTGATCACAGAAGGACCGCCCTTGGAGGGGATCAGGGACAATTGCACGCCTTCTTGTTTGGCGATACGGGTAATGGCATCCCGGTCATCGGCGCCGTGGAACATGGCGACCATGGCCTTTTTGTTTTTCTTGTGCCAGGCAAAGGCTTCTTTCAGGGTGTTCCAGGGTTTGTCTTTTTTGGAGATAAAGCCGCTGGAGTTGAGGGCAACCAGCGTCAGGTAGTCAAAGTCTTCGGTTTTGTAGACCAGTTTGGTGTGATGCGGTGCATAGGTGTAGGCGGTTAATGAGGTAACACCGATGGTGTAACCATCAGCCTTGGACTTGCTGAGCTCGGTTGCCATGACGGTGCCATGTGAACCGGTGACGTTCTTGACGTTGATGGGCTGTCCGAGGATTTGACTCATGCGTTGTCCCAGACCACGGGCCAGACGATCAATTTGCGCGCCGGGCTGGGTCATGGTCATAAAGGTAATGGGTCGGGTCGGATACTCATCTGCATACGCGCCGGTTACTGTCAGGGCCATCAGCAGACCGACCCCAAATTTCAGGTATTTTTTCATCCCTTTTATCTCCAATGTGTTGTTTAAATGTTAAGCACTTGCATACAGGTGCACGATCAACTGTATTCTTTTATATATGCGCGGCAGGAATTGCCTGCGTCCGTCCCTCCGTCTTACCGCCTGCGGTGCCCGTTTCGTCGATATTGATTCAGAAATGTACAAGTACAGATAACGGGTCGGCGACAAAACCATAAATTTATTCAGCTTATATAATTTTTATTATGTACTTCTCGCTCAGGAAGAGTATGCTATGCGAGTGCACAGAACTGTCGGCCAGACGACACAGAGAAATATTGTTACATTATCATCGTGTAATATAAGAATATTTTAATTTTTCATAATCTTTGTGGAGAAGCAGATGGAGTTGCAGCACACTCGATCAACTCATGACTCGCACTATGCACTTTTCTTTCAACACTGGAATGCCCTTTCATCTATCGCCAATCGCCTGCATTTAGGCAGAAACGATTTTGTCTTTCATGCCAATTCCCCGGGTAAAAATGTTTATGCCTTGCTGGAAGGACGCATCAAGCTGTTTCGTGTTTCACATTCAGGACGGGAATTAATACAGTGGTTCTGTTTTCCGGGAGAAGTCTTCGGCTTTGCGGAAATACCCCATAACGGCGAACGCGGTATCTATGCACAATGTTGCAGTGATGCAGTGGTGTTATCCATCCCGGAGCGGGATTTCAGACACTTTATCGACACCCATCCCACCTTCGCCATCATGGTGATAGAACAACTCACCTTACGCTTGCGTACAGTGGGCGATATGTTGCTTAACCTGACCTCGGATGACGCCGGCATGCGGATCAAGAAACTGCTGGTGCGACTCTGCGCACGCTTTGGTCACTGGCAGGGCGACATTATTGTACTGGATGTCTCACTGACCCATCAGGAACTGGCTGACATGTCCGGCACCTGTCGACAAACCGTGACCAGCGTCCTGAACACCCTCAAGCGCAAAGGCATCCTGCAGATCGAACGCCAGCGAATTTTGATCCTGCAACCGGCCTTGTTTGATGAGTCGGTGGAAGCGACGCCATATAAGGCGTTTCATGACAAGATGAAGTCAATGGGGTGAATGGGTGGTTGATTCGCTGCGCGATAGCTGAATTTTTATGTCGGGGTTGCCCGACAGCAAGTGACTTTCTCTTGCGCGGCCAAGAGAAAGTCACCAAAGAGAAGGCCGCCCTTGCTGCCTTAATACAGTGATTGGTTTTGATTTCTGATTTGTGTTTGACAAAAGGGCCTTCCATGGCCCTTTTTCAAACCGCGACATCCTGTCGCTTCTCAACATATTCAGAAATTAAATCCAATCACATGGCAGCAAAAGGGGATGATCCTCGCGGCAGGGTTCTTGTTTAAAGCTGGATTTGGTTCTTCTGGAAAAAACTTTGCGTTCTTCGCGACTTTGCGTCTTTGCGTTATGTTTCTGATCTACAAAATACTCTGCGCCTTGGCGTCTTTGCGTTGAAATTGTTTTTGGTTTTATTTCTGACAAACAGGGCAATAATAAGTCGAGCGCTGTCCCATGACGGTTTGTTTGATCGGTGTACCGCATTTGGTGCAGGGTTCGCCTTTGCGATCATAGACGTGGAGTTTTTGTTTGAAGTAGCCGGGTTTGCCGTCGCTGTTGGTGAAGTCTTGCAGTGTGGTGCCGCCGGCGCGGATGGCGGCGTTGAGGATGATTTTGATGGCGTGGACCAGTTTTTCATAGTCTGCCTTGCTGACTCGTCCGGCCTGTTTTGAGGGGCGGATGCCGGCGCGGTACAGGGCTTCACTGGCATAGATGTTGCCGACGCCGACGACGATTTTGCTGTCCATGATGAAGAGTTTGACGGCGAGTTTGCGTTTGCGGGATTTGTTAAATAAATACTCGGTGTTAAATTCCTCTTCCAGTGGTTCGGGTCCCAGATCGCAGAGCAACTTGTGTTTGGCCGGATCGTCTTTGAGCCAATGGATGGAGCCGAAGCGGCGCGGGTCGCGCAGGCGCAGGCAGTTGCCATTATCCAGTAACAGATCAATGTGGTCGTGTTTTTCCGCCGGTGTTGTTGCCGGCAATATTCGCAGACTGCCTGACATGCCCAGATGTAATAGCAGGTTACCGCTGTTGAGTTGAATAACGATGTATTTACCGCGTCGCGTGACCTGTTGCACGATTTGATCCCTGACCAGTGCATCCAGTCCTTTCGGTACGGGCCAGCGCAAGCGGCGTTGCCTGACCACAGCGCCACGCAGGGTGTGATGCAGCATGTGGGGTTCGATGCCGCGACGGGTGGTTTCAACCTCGGGTAATTCAGGCATGGATGCGCTAACTAATCGGTTGTCACGGTTTGGCGGTGTTGTTGACGGGTGTGTCCGCCTCCAGTGCTTCCGGCGGCGGCGAGAGTTGCAGTAATTTATTCAAACTTTCGCCGGTGAGTTTGTATTGCAGGCCGAGATCCTGCCGGACCAGATAGTTACCCTGTTGATCGGTGCGCAGGGCAAAGCTGATGGGTTTGTCCCGGCCGTTGATCCGGATATGCAGGGTTGGTGCAAGCGCTTTCCCGGTATATTTTTCCACTTCCAGTGACTGGGCATTGCGCCATTCGTCCAGCAGGTTACTGACATTATCGGTGGAAAAATTCTTTGGTATCGGTTCAGCCAGCCAGTTGCCGTCTTTCAGTTGTAATTTGAGTTTAGGCAATTCAAATTGTGTGATTTTGCTCCCCGGTGGTAACAGGGCGTAACTGAGATAGGTCGTGGCAGGACTCATGAGCTGATAATAAAAGGTGTCATCCACGATATGCAGTTTGTTTTCTGCCTGCATATAACGACGCCGTTTGAGTGGTTCATTGTTACCCAGTGATACCGTGAGTTGTTTGTTAAAGGTGATGACGGCTGCCGGTTTGTCCAGCTGGAATTTTTTTATATCCACCGCCGTGAGATCATATTGGGCATGACTTTCGGCTGTTGCGATGCGGGCAAGACTGACGGCACGAAAATCATTGGCGGCGGCCTGGTATGGTTGTGTCTGATACCAAATCGCATCACGCCGTTCCAGTTCGAGATCAGGCTGACCGTTGCGTTTGACCAAAATATGGTTGATTTGATCCAGACTCAATTGAGTGAGTGTCGCTTTGGCCGGCGTTGTATTATGTCCCGGCTCAAAAAAGAGCAGCAGGGCCAGTACACCGATCAGACCAAGCAGGCCGAGGTTCAATAGTTGGCGGTTATTGCATTTGGGTTGTGGTTCAGTCATGGCGTTATTGTTTGCGGCGTTTCATCCAGATCATAACACCACTGATCAGCAGCGCCAGTGGCAACAGAATCAGGAACAGCAGTGCAATGGTAATGGCCAGACCCTGACTGAGATTGATCTCCTTGTCCGCTGCGATACGGCTGGGGATATCGATAAAGCTGTCATCATGGTTAACCCAATTGATGATATTTTCTCCCATCTTTTGGTTACCGTGGTTGCCGAGATAGGTATTGGAGAGAAAGTCACCGTCACACAGGACGACAATACGTTGCTCAATGGGTTTCTCATCCTTGCCGCGTTTGACTTCACGACTCAGCGCAAGACCGATGGAGACAGGTCCCTTGATGTCACCCTTGTCGAATGTCAGTCCGCCCTTGAGCGGGCCGGTTTCAACCCAGCTGTTGGGAGCACTGTTCAGAAAACGGGCGATGTCCCATTCGGATCTTGCCGGATCGCCGCCTTTTTTCTGTAGACCACAGGCCCGCGGATAAATGGTCAGGTAGGTCAGATTACCGATGATGGGATGGGCCGGGTATTCCGCCACAATGGCAAAAGAGGGATCGCTGATGCCAAGGAGTTCTGTGGTGCGGTCGATTACCAGACCGGGCAGGATCTCGATGCCCAAATCATCGGCCAGTTTGTCCAGACCGTGAGGTTCGCCCGGATCGATGATCCACAGCAGGTTGCCGCCTTGCTTGACATAGTCACGGATCAGCTTGACCTCACCGTCCAGCAGTTTTACCTGCGGACTGGCGACAACCAGTGCGGCTGCATCTGCCGGGACTTGCGGTTTTTCGATCAGTGCCTGGCTGATGGTTTGCAATCCGCGGCCGGCCAGTTTGTTGAAAAAAGTCCCATAGTCGTGATTGGCACGGCCATTCGCCTGACGTTCACCATGACCGGTGAGGAAGATCAGTTTGCGCTCACCACCGCGCAACAGGCGATGCAGGGCATTGGTGATATTCTCTTCGGTCAGGTGCTGGACATGCTCACGGCGTCCCTGATATTCGATCACCAGTTCTCCATCCACCTGGATACCCAATGCACGTACCAAATCGGGTTCGGTATTGGGATCAATAAAAACATACTCAATATCCGTCTTGTGTTTCCGGTAGCGATCCAGCATTTCACCGGCTTTTTTCCTGATCGGGATCAGTTCACTGTCGGTGGCGTACGAGGTGATCAGGACCTGACCCGGGATGCGTTTCAGCAACTCGATTGTGGCTGCGGACAGGGTGTTGCGCCCGGTTGCGGTCCAGTCCATTTCCACTTTGTACTTATTGGTCAACGTGGCCAGCATGATCATGGCGGTCAGAAACAGACTGACGAAGGCAATATTCTGGTAACGAAACTGGTTGCGGGATTTTTGCGTGACTTCCATAACAGTGTTTTTCTAATCTCTTTAGTGTTGCAGACGATCAGCATCAAGGCGACGGATGCTCAGTACCAGGAAGGTGGTGATAAACAACAGGTAATACATGATATCGGCGGTATTGAATACACCATTGGTCATCGGTTCAAAGTGACGCAGCATGGACATGTAGGCCAGGGCGCCGCTGGCATTTTCATCCGCTACCTTGCTGCCGGCCCAGTCGATGATCCACAGCAACAGGGTGATGCCAAAGCTGCTCATGGCGGCCACGGTGGGTTGGACAGTCAGGGTGGACATATAGAGACCGACTGCCGCAAAGGCCGAGATCATTAACAGTATGCCGATCACGACGGCGAACAACAGACCGTAATCGAGTTGGCTTGACGTACTGAGTGACAGCGGCATCATGGTGACCATGCCGATCATGATGGCAAGAAAGGTGACAATACCAAGAAATTTGCCGACGATGATCTCGGTCATGCTGATGGGGGCGGAAAACAGCAAGGTCAAACTGCGACTGCGGCGTTCTTCGCTGATCAAACGCATGGTAAGCAGGGGGACGACCATCATCATAATAAAGGAAGCGCTGGAGTAGATGGGAACGATGACCACATCTGTGATACCCGGCGCCTGCTCCATCATGCGCAGTTGCGGTTGTAAACGCAGGTATTCCTGGAGTTGCGCAAGAAACAGGTAGGCGAGGATAAACTGACTGACCGCCAATATGGCCCAGGCCAGCGGGGAATAGAACAGACTGCGCAGTTCACGCTGTGCCAGTGTCAGTATCATCATGCGGCGGCCTCCGCGTGTTCCGTACCCGGTTGATGTTGTTCGGTACTGGTGATTTCAACGAAGATCTGCTCCAGTGTTTTGCGTTCCGGGGTCAGGGCCAGCAGGCCCCAGTTATTTTTTACCGCATGCACGGCGATCTGTTCGGCGTGGGATTCATCCTGATTATGGTGCAGGCGGAAGCGGTTTTTACCGAGATTCTCCACTTTTAATACGCCGGGCAATGCGCCCAGTTCCGTCTCTGCGGGCGGGTTGCGCAGTTCCAGTAACAGGGTGGCGGCATTCATGCGTTGATCCAGATTTTTGATGGTGTCAGAGAAGACCAGTTCACCTCTATTGATGATCTGCACACGGTCGCAGGTCATTTGTACTTCCGGCAGGATATGAGTGGAAAGGATCACGCCGTGTTCGGCCGCCAGTTCGCGGATCAAGACGCGGATTTCGCGGATCTGGATCGGATCGAGGCCGACTGTTGGTTCATCCAGCACCACAATGGCCGGTGAGTGAATAATGGCCTGGGCGATACCGACGCGTTGCTGATAGCCTTTGGACAGATTACTGATGAGGCGTCTGCCGACTTCGGTGAGACCGCAGCGCTCTTTTGCGGTCGCCATGGCGGCGGCGATACGCTCCGGCGGCATGCGGTTGATGCGGGCACAGAAGTTGAGATATTCATCCACGGTAAAATCGCGATAGAGCGGCGGTTGTTCCGGCAGGTAACCGATGTGTGCCTTGGCGTTTTTCGGTTCATCCAGCAGATCATAACCACAAATCGTGATCTTGCCGGCGCTGGGGGCAAGATTACCGGTGATCATTTGCATGGTGGTGGATTTACCGGCGCCGTTGGGGCCGAGGAAGCCCAACACTTCACCGCGCTTGAGTTCAAAATCGACACCCTTGACCGCCTGGATCGGGCCGTAGTGTCGTGACAAATGGGCAACTGTGATCAGTATATCGTCAGACATGATTTTGTAGTTATTCTTTATCGGAACCTGTGACACGGCAGAGAGAGCACGGTTCCCGATGTAAAATTTCAGGTTTATTGTTCTGGTTTATTGTTTAGGGAAACCCTTTCCGGCAACAGCAGTTGCCTGTGTTAGGATCGCGACTCCAGATTAATGGTTGAGTCCCCCACAAGCAAGGGGGCGTGTTCACAAAATACTCAGGTGACAGCGTTGAAAAAGATTTTACTGGGCGTGGATACCGGTGGGACCTTTACTGACTTTGTGCTGTGGGAGGGGGATACCCTGCGCATTCACAAGGTGCTTTCCACACCACCGCAGCCGGAGCTGGCCATCTTGCAAGGGGTGCGGGAGCTGGGGATCGGGGAAAGACACTATTATATGGTGCACGGTTCGACCGTCGCCACCAATGCGGCCCTGGAAGGCAAAGGGGTCAGGACCGTATTTATCACCAACCGCGGTCTGGGGGATATGCTGACCATCGGGCGGCAGTCCCGGCCGGAACTCTATAATTTACAACCCGCCCCCATCGCACCGCCCGTACCACGGGAATTATGTCTGGAAACCGGCGGCCGGCTTTCGGCCCGGGGGGAGGTGGTGGAGCCGCTGACCGCTGATGATCTGGCGAGACTGCGTGAGCAGGTGGCCCAATTGGCGCCACAGGCCGTGGCCATCAATCTGCTGTTCTCCTATCTTGACGATAACTTCGAGAAAATGATCGAAAATGCGCTGCCATCAGAGGTCTTTGTGTCGCGATCATCCGCTATCTTGCCGGAATATAAGGAATACGAGCGGGGCATGACCACCTGGTTGAATGCCTGGGTCGGTCCGCTGGTGCAGGGCTATGTGCGTCGCCTGTGTGAAGGTGCGCCTTTGGCGCGGATCTCGGTCATGCAAAGCTCGGGCGGCACTATCGCCGCCGAGCAGGCCGGGTCGCAGGCGGTGCAAATGCTGCTGTCCGGTCCGGCCGGTGGCTTGGCGGCGGCCCGGTTCATCGGGCGACAATTGGGGCGTGAGCGCTTACTGACTTTTGATATGGGCGGCACATCAACCGATGTCGCCCTCATTGACGGAGATATCCAGTTGACCAACGAGGGTCGCATCGGCCGTTATCCGGTGGCGGTGCCCATGGTGGATATGCATACCATCGGCGCCGGGGGCGGGTCATTGGCCTGGATCGACAGTGGCGGTCTGTTACAAGTGGGGCCGGAGTCAGCCGGGGCGGTACCGGGTCCGGCCTGTTACGGACAGGGTGGGACACGCGCCACTGTGACAGATGCCAATTTGGTACTGGGGCGGTTACAGCGTCAGGTGCGGTTGGGTGGAACCATGCAGCTGGATGAGGCGGCGGCGCGACAGGTACTGGGCGAGATTGCTGAGCAGTTGGGATTGACCATCGAGTCGGCCGCCGAAGGGGTGATCCGGATTGCCAATGAACACATGGCCCAGGCATTGCGGGTGATGTCGATTCAGCGCGGGATCGACCCCCGCACACTGACCCTGGTTTCCTTCGGTGGTGCGGGTGGTTTGCATGTTTGCGCCCTGGCCGAGGCGATGGGAATGCAGCAGGCGCTGGTGCCCCTGCACGCCGGGGTTCTCTCCGCCTTTGGGATGCTGGTGGCACCCCGTGAACGGCAATTATCGCGAACACTGAATATCCCCCTGGCGAGTATCGGGGAGAGTGAATTACAGGATCGTTTTGCAGAGCTGGCCGCGCAGGGCAAGGCCGCGTTGCGGGAAGAAGGGGTGAGTGAGTCTTCACTGCAAACCCGGCCCAGTCTGGATCTGCGTTATCAGGGACAGTCCTACACACTCAACATCCCCTGGCATGCGCAGGCCGCCGCCGCCGAGGCGTTTCATGCCCTTCACCTGGAGCGATATGGTCACCGGCTTGAGTTACCGGTTGAGTTGGTCAATGTCCGCATGGCTGTGCAAAGTCCTGCCGATGAGCCGACGCTGCACTATGTGCCCGAGTCAGGACATGAGGTGCACGAGGTTCAGGTGTTTGGTATCGATCAGTCGGTGCCGCTTTATTATCGACAGGCGCTGCAACCCGGCACGATGCTTATCGGGCCGGCCCTGATTGTCGAGACGGTTGCCACCACCTGGCTGGCGCCGGGCTGGCAATGTGAGGTCCATGCAATGGGGCACCTGTTGCTGGGCAAACAATAGCCGGCTGATGGTTCCACCGGTTTTTGTCGTGAATTGACTAGATCTGCGTGACCTGAATCGGCGGCAAGGGGACGACCGGCGAGCGGTTGAAACTTTGCTGGTAAAACTCCCAGATACCTGTGGGGTTTCTCATACCGATGATGATGGAGGTGGTAAACACACCCTTGTCCCATTTTCGGTTACCGGCCTTGCCGCCGCGTGGCAGAATGGCCAGATTGGCAGGGGGGAAAGGGGTGACCTTGTTATTGTGCAGGGTTACCGTCTCACCATTGATCTGCAGGATGCTGCCGGTCAGGGCCGGACAGAAGAAATAGTTGGCCTGATCACCCAGCACCAGCTTGGTGGAGGCGCGAAGCACATCCGGGCACCAGTAGGCGCGAAACGTGTTGGAACTGCGGCTGCGATCACTGGCGGCGAGACGAACAGAAATAAAATTGCCGTTTTTGACCAAATTGAAGCGATAGCGACCGGGGGCCTTGCCCAGCAAACTGACATGGGGTACCGGCTCGAACAGGTTATTACGCAAATAATCGAGCGGGTCGCGGCCCCCCTCGACATTGCTGCGGCGGAATTTTTCACCCCGCATTTTGGCCCGGAAGGCCCTGTTTAAGCCGTTACTCATTACCAGTCTGCTCGCGAAAGAAAGGTTTTACCGTGTAAATTTTATCAAAAGATATTGCCCGGGAGGCAATCCTCCCGGAGAGATACTACCGAATCGGCCTGGATAGTGTAGCAGGATGTCACGGCTGTGGGTGGGATATCAGCGTGGAGTTTATTCCGCAGGTAATCCCTTCATCACAGCCGAATAGACAGAGGTCAATTTAGTGTTGTCGGCAGAAAGATTGATTTGGGCCGGATTGCCGTTGTCGGCCACATCCCAACCGCCGTTATTTGCATCGACCTGCACCCATTTGATGACCAGATAACCGCTGCCCTCCTTGCGCAGATCCGCCTGCTGACTGTCGTTGAGAGCGTTCGCATCGTATCGGCCGGTGCGATAACGGACCAGTTCTTCAGAAACCGCAATGAGTTTGTCCCTTTGTTGGTGAAAACGGCCGTCACGATCCATATCCACATAGGCGACCACCCTGCCGATATTCCCCTCGACACCATTGTTCCAGTTGATGAATTGCGGTTTGGCCTGCAATTGTAACTGATACCGCATTCCGTCTTTTTCCGGTTTGAACCAGGCGGTTTCTTGTCCCAGCTTGACCTCCGGCTTGCCGCTTTTGAGCCAGAGGATCCTGACCGCCACACTGTTTGCCGCCCAGGGGATACCGCCTGTATTGAGGTAACCCTCAATCGTCAGATCCGTCGGTACCGACTTGTTTGCCGGGGGGGCCGCCGGTGGTGTCGGCGGCGCTATTTTGCTCTGTTTTTTGGGTACATCCTGAACAGGCCTGGCTGACGGTTGGCGGTCGGGCGCCGGTTTGACTGTCGGCAGAGCCGGTGTTGCCGCCGTTGTTAGCGGGGCGGGCTCGGGTTGCGGCTTGACCGGGACAGACTCAGGTTGAGCGTCGGCCCGGGGTGGTTGCGGTGCCGATGGCGGTTGGGGCGTGCAGCCGTTTGTGAGAATGAGGAAGAGCGCCACAATCCCGGCCCGGGTTGCAGTCAGATTCCCGGCGGCTGTGGTGGGGGCGTCCTGTATGGTCATGTCCAGTGTCCTTACCTTGTGTCGGTTCAGGATTAAAATCAATCCAATTCAGCGAATACGCATAATGCAGGACATTATACCTGTACCGGGCGTCACAGGGCAGCCTGTGAGAGAGGCAGATCCGGGAAAGTTTTTTATTTCCAGATGGATTCCGGCGAGATTCAGTTACCCTCCTGCCGCCATTGAACAGGCTGTGTGAACAGTAGATTGGACAAACTCTATCTTGGCGTCATCCATGTTCAATTGCTGATAGAGCATTGTCGGTAATTCGTTTCTGAATAAAATTTGATGAATTGGTATAACGCCATATTGCTCTGTAAAGAAATCAGCACCATGAAAATGTATGCTGTTTCAATTCTTCATCTAACTACCCGGTACCGCATCCAGAATAACGCCATCATCACTGAGCATCCATGCCATAACACGACTGTCTTCCAAATCAAGACTCCACTTTCCATTATATTTTCGTGTGGAGTCGGCGACACTGGAAATAAATTGATTGAGTCTCGGGGTGTGGCATTGTGCAAGGTCATGATTTTCATGTGGACGATGTACATTAAAACATTCCTCTAAAAAACCCGCTACCCAGGGAAACCATATGTCAGAATAAAGACTAAACCTAATCTTGATTTGGCCTGTCTTATATGCCCAAACAGATTCGTTCGGGTTTTGAAAATTTATTTTCGCACCCTGGATGAAAAGCGGAGATATCCCTCTGGTCATCAGGCCAACGGTTTCTTCTACCGGAATATCCGTGCGCAATCCAGCCAGTAACTCACCCAGATCATCTACATCACTTTCAGTCTTTGTGCCGCCTGTATTGAAATAACATATTCTGGCAGAACTTTGAAAACGAATGCCATTAACAGGACTGGAACCTGAATGGGCAAAATCAAAGAGATCGACTATCCCCGATGAAGTGTAAAGGTGTTTAAGAAATCCGGTTAACTCACCATCTCTGGAATGGTCATAATTAATCAACGGGGCTTGTTGTACGGAGTAAACCGAGTTCTTTTCTGCTGCTTGCAGGGTTTCATTTAACCAATCGGAGAGTTTTTCCGGTGACTGGCTAAAGTCAGAAAGATCGGCAACCCATGTCGCTCTTGGCCGGTTTTCAACAACCCAAAGGTTTTTCATCTCTATCCCTCACGGAAATTCACTTGGCGCAAATACATGGGGTGTTCCCTGACTGCTGGTGCCGTTTGTGACTTGTAATTGTTGTGCGCCGACTGTCGGATCTGGACCGGTTATCGTCTCACTGGTTATACCACTATCAATTAGTGCCTGCCTCAATGGTCCTCGTTCCAATGAGTACAGCGGATTATTGGGATTTTCAATTATAATCTTTATAATCCTTAAATATCCAGGTGGAGGTACTTCCCCTCCCCGGCCTCTGGCTCCTCCCTCTCCTCGTAGTTGCCGGGCAGCTTCTATAATATTATTGATTACTCTTTCTATACCACCAGTCACTGTTTTGATTTGTAAGGCTTCTGATCTTGCATGATCAATAACATCCGCCTGTCCCCTTGGATTCAATGATTGACCGATGGCTACTCTCCCGTTACGAGATCGCATAGCGGCCTCCCTGAGCTCATTAAGTAACCCGTGTTCACCACTTGCCACCTCTGCTTGAACGCGGCGCAGGAAGTTACGTAACCCCTGTGGGTTTTCCAGGTAGCCACTTGTTGATAATTGACGAACTTCTTCAGCTGCATTAATTTCATTCGCAATCCGGGCGGATTCGATTGCTGGATTTCGTTGTACACCATTTTCCATCAATCCATCAATTGTTTCCATGCCTCTGAGACCAAGTTCATTGGTTAATAAATTAATATCTGCTGAATCAAATCCACTCCTTAGCAGGCGTGCCAATGCTCCGCTCTCTGCCAGTGTTGCAATATTATTTAATTGACCTAACGAATGAGCATCTGCAAGAATACTTTCTATAACTGATGTTCCGATTCCGGCTTCAGATAACGAATCTAGTATTCTGATTCCAGTCCTGCCATACATATCTGCAATTAAGGCAGCACTTTCAGCATTTACGCCTCGCTCCAGTATTCTGTCGAAGATGTGTGCCCAGATGCCACTTTCTCGCATCATATCAACTATATCAGCTCGTAATCCGTACTTGCGAGCTAATTCAACCCATGGATCTATAAAGCGAATTCGTTCTTCAGCTGGCGCCCTTTCACTCTCAGGAATCCTTTCCGGTGCTTCTGAACTTCGGGTACCACGACCGCTTTCGGTTGCGGGGCGACCGGCTTCACCTTCAGCAACAGCACGACCAGACCCTCCAGCTGTACCCTCTCTAACCCGCAATGCTTTGAGACCACCACGGATACCAAAGATTGCCAACAGAATGAAAGGCAGGTTGAATGCCAACCATAACAACGTGTCAGCAAGCTTTTCCCGCGCTCCACTGATATTGTCATTCCAAATCAGTTCGCCGTATTCATAGAAGCGGTGTCCCAACTCGACCGCGACTGTTGCCAGATAGAGGACTGCGACTATCAGCAGGATTATCGTAACGACTTCACTGATTCCGACAAAGAACCCGGCGATAAAAATAATTAAACCGACTGCAAGCATAAGCTGAGTGGCAGGGGTCCAAAAATTGGTCCAAAATTCCTTCAATGCTTCGTCTGAGCGGTCAATCATTGTATCGAACAGACCATCGAATGAAGCCCGGATGTTGTTCCAGAGTCGTTCAAAATTTTCAATGGCGATCCAGAGAAAACGTATCCATAAGCCGGTCATGATCATTACAATAAGAATACAGGCCCATTTTACGAGGGTAACAACCGCCTGCAGTCCCTGATTAATGAACTCAATGGTGCCGACCAGGGCATCCCTGATCCAGTCGTATATCACGTTAAGCACGTCAATGGAGTCATTGAGAAAACCGTTGATGGCATCAACCCATCTTCTCGCCTGTTCACCAAATAGGGCTTCAAGGGCATCACCAAGCAGTCCCAGCGCCATTTGTGCTAATTGAATAATGCCAACCACTACAAACCTGACTATCTCGACAAGCTGCTCAATAACCCATTCCAGGCCCTTGAATATCTTGTCTATGACCCAATTGAGGGCATCAAATATGGCGCTGATTACTGTAACAATGCTGTCGATAACCCAATCGAGTGCTGAGCCGACCCAGCTCCAGAATCCCCCGCCTTCGGCTTCCTCTTCTGCTCGGCGAAGTTCCTCTTCTGCCCGTTGCTCTGCTCGTTCTCTTTCTGAGTCTGCTTCTTCAACCGCATTATCAATGGCCTGTTCTGCTTCATTGTCAAAACGCTGTTCTTCGGCACTTATTTCTGATTCTGCTTCTTGTATCCGGAGGTCAACTTCGCTTTGGTGGTCCTCTAGTGCCCTGTCGCTCTCTTCCCCCCACTGGAGTCTGGCCTCCCCAACTCTTTCTTCCGTTCCTTCGTGTACTTCCGCCTCTCTTGCTCCGGCATCTGCCATAACCTCTTCGATACGGACATTTGCATTATCTTCCAGCCCTGTAAGCTCAGTAGTATAGTCTTCTTGCACTCCTTGACTTGTCTGTTCCAGTTTTGCTCTGCCATTTTCCAGCTGGTCACTTACAACATTAACATTCTGTGTAAACTCTATTTGTTGCGGACTCAATCCCGACTCTGTCAGTGCTTGCTGGTATATTTCATCCCCTGATTGTTCTTCTTCGAGTGGCGGGAATTGTTCCCAATTAAGTTGGGTATCCAGCAGGGGGTTATCAGGACCAAAATCATTTTCCCCCCTGTCCTGCGCTATCTCTGACGAATTATCCTCGTAAAGTGACGTGGTACGTTCTTCCAGTGAACTTGCATATGTGTCGATTAGTGCGGGATCGGCTTCGCCGCTCAGATCAGGCTCGGGTGAGGGTGGGCGCTCAATTGATTCGCTATAGTCTACGTTGATCCTGTTTAATCGCTGCCGGACCTCTGTCACATTGCCGGCGCTATCATTTGGTGAATCAGTTTGCTCCCTGTCGGGAAAAGAGACATGCTGGTCTTGTGCATCGTGCGCGCGCTGACGGTCTTCTGTTATTGCTTCCCGAATCTGCTCGGCGCTGTCCTGTGCTACCCGCTCTTCTGTTGTGATTTCGGGTGGTGATTCAATGGTGCCTGTGTCGGTGTCGATTTCCGGTGCTGATAATTCCTGTTCTTCAACAGCCCTCTCTGTCCCGGGAATCCTGACCTCACCGGAGGTGATATCACTCCAGGCGTTACTGATCTGGTCGGTTGTATTCGCGGCAAGTCCTCCGGTTCGTACTTTATGATCAGTCAGTGGACCAGTTAGAAATGCTGTTGTGTTGTTCCCAATCCGGCTGACAGGTTCGTCAGCATTTACATTAAAGATTAAGTTCGGTTCAGGTAATGCAGATTCCCAACGTTGTAAAACCAATGCACGAGATGGAGCTCGCGATATTGGTAATGCAGGCACCGATCTTCCCGGCGGGGACAGGGTAGCGGTTTGTATCGTGCGAGTCGGAACCTGGTTCCGGGTATGTACGAAGGGTTGGGGTGAGATTTGCTGTACAGTGTGAGTCAATTCATGTGCCAATAACCGTCGGCTTTGAGGTGTTCCCGGCTGATATTGATTGGTGCCAAAAAAGATATCATTCCCCAGCGTGAAGGCACGGGCATTGATTTGCCTTGCTGCCATGGCTGCCTTGTCATCAGCATGTATCCTGACGCGGCTGAAGTTATAACCAAAGCGTGGTTCGAAGAAGTTGCGCTCGGATTGTCCAAGGGGGGTGCCCTGGCCCTGAGCGCTATTGATGTAGGCAGCGGTTTCGTGGCTTACCGGCGGTGCTTTCCCGGCAGAGTCTGCCTGGAGTGGTTGTGCTTCATTCTCTTCATGGCGTTGAAGTAATGGTGTGATCAGTCCGGATATCGATGTATCGCCCGGTGTGGCCGGGTTGTCTTCTCCATCATTGCTCCCGTCATTATTATCTTCCGGCAATCCTTGCGCAGTGGGTTCCGGCATGCGCATCACCTGGTCGGAAACCTGATCGGCTTCTTGTTCGTATTTGTCGTTGGGTTCACCTACTGTGAGTTTGGTCTGCACCGGGAGTGGGGCGGGTCTGACGACCGGAATATGGGCAAAATTAAAGCCGTGAGTGGCATTTGTCTGGGTGATGGTGGTTGTGCCGTGAGTGGGATTAGCGGGTTGCCAGATGGGATGTATTAATGGATTACCGGTTTGTTGTTCAGTTTCGTGTTGTCCGTTCGGGGTGAGTCCCCGGTCACCAGATAAGCCGGCGCTCCAGATGGACTGTTGCAACGGGTTATTGGTCTCTTTGTCGGCCTCGCGACGAGAGACCGGGCTTTGTGCCTGGCTGGTGATAGAAGTCGATGCCGGTCGGCCGGCGTGTGTTGCGGTTTTCGTCCCCATTGCCCGTCCTGGTTGAACGCAATCGTAACGATGTTTGAGTTATTATTTTCATGGTTTTCAGAACAGACGATCTACGGTTAGTTTTATTCTTATTTGCTACTCTAATCCGCGCTTTTTATATCCCATGCTCTAAACAATATTGCATGGGGCCGACGCAAATACCAGCTGTTATGTTTTGGGATATTAGCCATTAGATAATGAAGGAGTTGGTTTGACAGCGTATAGGGGAATATTGCCGGCTTAAAATCTTATCTGTATAGAATTTAAGGCAATTGGCGCAACCAATATCTTTGGTGTTCCCTTGGTATTCTTGGTAGGACTTGCCGGGTTACTCGACTGCCTTGGTAAGCTGATGTTTAAATCGCCTAATCTCTTCATCCCGTTTTTCGATGTCAGTGTAAAATGTGACCGGTGTATTGGTAAGCATTGCCGATAGTCGCTTCTTCGCTGCCTTCGTACAAAACCCTGGCGGCCTTACCGAACAGGAGCAGTTGTTTCCCCTGATATCCGGCATGGTCACGCTGATACAATAGCCCCCATAAGTTACCATTCAGCCTTGCTGTGTTTTCACGATCATAACTGGTATGTTTAAACGCATAAACATAACTTTCTGTAAGTGCCGGCAAGTTTTGTTGGTTTACCCCGCAGGAAGAGATTCATGTAACCGGTGTCTATTAAATTTTTTTCAAGGCTTTGTTGGTCTGCATGAGACTCGACTCCCGGCTGACTGCCAACAGGAAACAAGAAATGGAACCAGGTATATATTTACCCACTTGAGAGTTTTCCAATGGCCGTTTATCTCTGAGATTAGCCATATCTGCAGGTGTGACATCTAATGTGTTGCCAGTGAAGATTCCATCAACGACTTTTTGTTGACCGTTTCTGTTTGGCGGTGTTGCATTTCTGAGGATTTGTACCCTGGTATTGGCCGGTATTGATATTTATTGCATCTCCGGATGTTGTCGACATGGCTCTATTAGTAGGGTCTGTATATGAGGCTGCCCCGGCAACAAATGCCTGCATAGATTGTGTCAAACCAATTTTCTCAGCATCAACATTGTTTCATGGGGTGAATTTTAGTTTAATTTCCACACCTCTCGCACCGGCCGCAGGTGGGAACACATTACCGCGCGCATCTCTATTCCTAATTAGACCATACTGGTCAGTATCCCAGGTTCCCCCCCATGTCGTTACGGAACGCTGAATCGCACAGGCTTGTGCGGATGAAATTATTCCCGGCCGCGATGGATTGTGCCGGTGCAGCGTTCGGCATGCCCACTACCTGATCTGCAATGCGGTCTGCTTCCTGTTCATATTAGTCATTGGGCTGACCGATGGTGAGCTTGGCCTGCACCGGTCTGTGGCCGGAGACGATGGCAATATTGGCGAAGTGAAATCCACTGCCTGTATTCTCGCCTGATGCTGTGTTAGTACTGCTGCGGGAATAGTCCGGTTGCCAGTGCGAGCCGACGTTGGTCCAACCCATGTTACTCGCGAGCACAGGATATTCGGGGAATCACATTACGGGGTAAATTTTTCACTGATCTCATCGCCGGTTTCGTTGTCAGAGACATATTCCAGACGTGTGCAGACATGACATGTTGTTACAGGACATCATGAATTTCCGTACTATTTATTCCCCGGTATGTTCTCAGGAATAGTGCTGTTTTCTTTGCTTATGAGTTCGTTGAGTATTGACCCGCGAATATGTTTCTCAAATTCGATCCGTTCTGCCGGGCTGGAATTTTGATAAAATTTTGCAAGGTATAAACGGGCGGATGCATATTCCGGCGGTTCATCACCCTGGGTAAACCGACTGCACCGGCAATCATTGTCCGCCTCATCCAGTACTTCCAGCGCCTTTCTGTAATTATATTCAGCCGCATGGTTGTCCGCTGCCGCCACCGCCAGGTTGCATTTTTTTTGACATCGGCTGTCCATGAAGATATAAGCCAATACAGATACAGCGGCGATTGTTAATGCCAATGTAAAAAACATTATAAATAATTTCATGCTGTACTTCTGTTTCATTGGTTATTTAATGATATTGTTTGGGTTGCCTAATACTTTACATCCGGTCCCTTAGGGAAAGGTTCCCTGTTAATCCATACTTTCAAAAAACGGTATAACAGGGCAAATTCACTATTTTCCATCAGGCAGGTTGAGGCAAAGTATTCACACTTTTCGGTTTTTATAATTGTTGTGTCCAGTTCATTAATGAATTCTTTTACTTCGTCAGGACCTGCCTGAGAGGTCATTTTAAAAATTCCTATGGCAACATAGCCAAGGAGTATCGGGTGATGTTTTGTATTGTCAAATAGAAATTTTCTTGCCTGTTTGATTTCTGCGCTCGTTGTTTGTTTATTTTTTCATAGCAAAAGGAACAAAGTCTGAGACAAGTTTATGAGCCGTTATTTCAGGATACTGCTTTGCCGCTTCTTCCGGATCATAAACAATCCGAATTTCCAGATTCCCTTCCGGAATTACATACCATTCAAGAAGATGAAATTCTGTGTGTATTGTTTCACCTGGCTTAAGTTCTTTTGCATGACTGAAGTGAAAAGGTTCACGGTCATAAAGTTGACTGCGTTTGCCAACGATATTGCCTGTCGCCCGATCACGGATGATGGCATAGATTTCACGTTCGTCGCTGTCTTCATAGCCTATAGCCAGGCGAGCGGCAACTTTGCGCGGTGTCGTGCCGGTATTTGTCAGGCTTACTTTTACAATGTCGCTCTTGAGAAGACCACCGGGTAAAGTGTCCAGAGTTACCGTCACAAGCATGCTTGTTTTTTGCAGCGAAGAGTTTCCCGTATTCATGGCAGTTTGTCTCTTTTCGAATTCACTTGAGTCGCAGCCTTGTACGATAAAGGTACAGCAGAGCATGAGCAACAGGATTTTCAAAAATCGCAAGTGATTACGGTAATACAACAGCGACATAATTGGCTCGCAAGGCGGCATTGGCAGCCCGTTGCGCTGCTGTGCCTGCATCTATCCGCCGCAATACTTTACGCCGCACGGCGATAAATTTACTCTTGAAGGTGCGGCGGTCAGCCAGGGGCATGAGGTTCCAGTTATTTAGCGCACGGGTCGCATCATTGATGAATGCATCATGGTGTGGATTAACCGGGTCCAAGGGTTCTTCCGGCATACCCACGCTCAGAATTTCAACCGCTTCACCAAGGAACTCGTGGGTGTTGGCGGATACGATACCCTGTTTTAAACGGCGTACATGTTCCAGCTCATGTGCGATATTATGAACAGCGCCTGAAAACGGCAAGGTCAGTGCGTTGGGGCCAACCCGTACTCTCACCGGTTCGCTGGGACGATAATCTGTCGAGGCCAGTGCCGTAACGGTCGGATCGTAATAAACGGAGAGCAGGTTTCCATCATCTCTCATGTTAAAGTAGTCAACCAGCAATCTTAACGCTGAGTTTGGATTACCCCGGGCAATCATTTGAGTATAAAAATTCTCGGTGGTGACAATACCCACCTTGCCGTCAACGCCGATTCCTGCAGTATGTTGCGCCTCGGCGATAAACTGGACAGTGGTGGTATCAACGACACCGGTAACAGGGGCGCCAACCAAACCCTGTATCGCCCGAACAGATCGCTGGTCAGTATATTTTGCCCTGGTATATGCCACTGCACTTCTTGCTTGAGCCGTACTCAAGCGAGCGGGTGTTGCCCCTGCCGGTCCTCTTGCAGGTGCGACACGTCCCAACTCTCTTTGTATGGTATCCCGGAGTAGTGTGGCGCTGGCAAAAGCAGGATCGCCTATTTCAATTACTCTCAGGTTTCCCTCTTCAAAGGTCGTTGAACCGGGAGAAAAGATTGGTGTAGGCACCATCCCAACCATCCTGATACCTTCAAAGGTGCTGGCGCCGGTGCGATGTCTGACAGTAAGCGTATCGGTAGTCGTGTTGAGGTTGTAAAAATCAATGACCAGTTGAATACCATGCTCAGGTCGGGAAGTGGCCAGGCTATCCGTTATCAGTCGATCCAGGCCGGCCTGGTTTATAATTCCATTGTCAGTCAATCCCCTGGCTGTTTGCCAGTCGGAAATTGCCCGCACCGTTTGGGGACCGATTACACCATCCCGATCAGCCGCAGGAACACCGGTGATCGTTTGCAAAACGCGTATTGTGAGGCTCTCGAAAAGCGCCCGACCCGATGCAACTGCTGCGGTTTCTTCTGCCGGTGTGAGCGCCCGTCGTTGCATGGACTTGTCTGATGCCGGTGTGAATTTCAGTGAAGAAGCAGTGGATTGTGTGGATTTTGGGTTACGTTGATTGGCATGGGCCAATCCTGCTCCGTTTTGCTGTACCGTATGGGTCAACTCATGGGCCAATAATCTTCTGCCGTTGATGCTGTTCGGTTGATACTGACCGGCACCGAAAGCGATATCGCTGCCGACAGTAAAGGCCCGTGCGTTGATCTGTCTGGTCAGTTGTGCGGCATGGTCACCGGTATGCACCCGCACCTGACTGAAATCCTGTCCGAAGCGGGGTTCCATAAAGTGACGAGTCTCTGCTGCGAGTGGTTCACCCCGCCCGCGCAGGGCGTTGATCCCGGCGCTTATCCCGGGGGCGGTTGTTGCGGAAGCGCCGGGCATACTGTCAGCCTGAAGTGTTTCTTCCTCTTCTTCTTCCTCTTCATTCCCCATTTGCCGTTGTATCAACGGTTTGGTCTGCAGGGTTTCTTCTTCCTCGTCTTCCTTGTTCTCCTGACGCTGGATGAAATTATTCCCGGCCGCGGCGGGTTGTGCCGGCGCGGTATCAGGCATCCCCACTACCTGTTCTGCAATCCGATCCGCCTCCTGCTCATATTTATCGTTGGGTTGACCAATGGTGAGTTTGGCCTGAACAGGGTTGTTGGGGGATACGATGGCAATATTGGCGAAGTTGAATCCTCTGCCTGTGTGACCACTCTGTGAAATGTTCCTGCTCTGGCGGGAATAGTCCGGTTGCCAAGTTGATGCTTGCAGGGGACGGGTGGCGGTGTTGGCTAAAGTCCTCTGTTGATCCGGTAAACCGGCCTGTCGGGCGGATGAATCAGTTGGCTGTTGATTCAGTCGTCTTGATGTTTTCGCTCGCATAAACCAAATCCCTGAGATTATGAGAAACCAAAACCAGACTCAGCATGAAAAGATGTGCCGAACATCGTGCCGGTTAAACAGATGGAAAGAGAAATTTAACTAGAACCCATCTCAAAATTATTGCGCTTGGCGATACGGCGTTAATAATGAACTCAAAATGCTCATTTACTGCGTGTAAACTCCGCTTTTTCGCTCATTATTGCCTTGTCTTACCTGCGCTCATGACATTTTGAGATGGGTTCCAGTCTTTTTCTTCTTTAAAGCTACGCCGAACACGCAGTGAATTCAAGTTGTTATCCCTGCGCAGTATGTAAGGCTTATATATGTGTGTAGAACATTTTGTAGATGTGGTTTGCTTATCCCAAATCCCCCCACCGAAATTGCACCGCAGTGAGTGCGGCGATCACCGCTGTTTCGGTGCGCAGAATGCGCGGGCCGAGGCGTACCCCCTGAAAGCCGTATTGTTTTGCCTGTGCGATCTCCTCATCACTCAAGCCTCCTTCGGGACCGATGTAGAGACTGAGGGTACCGGTAGGTGTCGGGATTGACCCGAGCGATATCTCCGCCTGCGGGTCGAGGGTGAGTTTCAGTTGTTCCTGGTTTGTGCGCAGCCAGTCATCACTATTAATAATGGTGTGGAGGAGAGGCAGGCGGTTGCGGCCGCACTGTTCGCAGGCGCTGATGATGATCCCCTGCCAGTGTTCCAGTCGCTTTTCGGCGCGGGCGGGATCCAGCTTGACCATGGAATAACGGGTAAACAGGGGAGTGATGGCGGTGACCCCCAGTTCCACTGCTTTTTGGATGGCGATGTCCATGCGCTCACCCTTGGAAATGCCCAGTCCCAGATGGACAGCCAGAGGCGATTCGGGTGACTCGGCAATGGCCGCGCCAAGCTCAACAACCACACTTTTTTTATCGGCCTTACTCAGGACAGCGTGACAGACATGTCCCTGTCCGTCGAACACAACCAGCGGGTGTGGCGGTTGCAGTCGCAGTACCTGGACCAAGTGGCGAGCCGACCGCTGATCCAGTTCGAGTTGTCGGCCGGGGTTCAATTCTGCCGGTTGGTAAATCCGCGTAATGCGCATGGGACTCCTGTGGGGTGGTTGATTTATGTGCAAGTACTTGATTTTACACGAGCCGATTTCCGCCTGTCCTGTGGAAACCAGCGGCAAGCAGGCTGATTTTACCTCTATTTTAGGGGTGGGCCGTTAAAGTCCGGCGGGTTTTTATCCGAAGTAATACTGATAGTTATGCAGGGAAAATCCAGTATGAAACAACGCGTCAAAATTGCCATGAGTGAGCTGGTGGTCGGTGAGGAATTACCGTGGTCAATTTATGATCACGAAGGCAAGCTGTTGTTGAGCGAAGGCCAGATTATCGAAGATCGGGAGCGCCTGGATTCCCTGTCCAAACACGGCCTGTTTCGTCTGGTGGCCGGCAATAATGACACGCAAGTAAACAGCCCGTTTACGGCGGTGGTGGATTATCTGCAACGTCTGGCGAAAATTTTTGATGCCCTGGAATCCAATGACAAGAGGGCCAGGGAGATGTCGGAGCAACTGGCGCAGGATATCTACAGTCTATGCGAGTCAGAGTCAGATGCGGCCATTGCACTGGTGCATTTACCAAACCGGTTTGATCCCAGCATGTTTCAGCCGGTGCAGTGCGCCATCCTGTGTTATCTCATGACCGGTTCCCAGGATTTCACCCCCCATGAACGGGTGATGATCATTGCCGCTGCCCTGACCAGTAATATTGGTATGCGCGGTCTGCTGGAACAGGTGAAGGTTCAGGACACTCCCTTGTCCGCCACTCAACGTCGTATTATTGCCCAGCATCCGCAAAAAGGCGCAAAGATGTTGATCGATATCGGGGTGAAAGACGCGGTGTGGGTCAAGACCGTGTTACAACACCACGAATTGAATGACGGGAATGGTTATCCCGGTCGGTTACAGCGTAACGAGATCATTCGCGGCGCAAAGATTCTCGCTATTGCCGAACGCTACAGTATTTTGATTACGAAGCATGACAAGAACCTGCCTATCTCGATCAATGATGCGTTAAAAGGCTTTTTTGTTGATCAGGGGACAAAATATGAGAAGAAATACTGTCTGACTCTGGTGATGGAGCTTACTGTTTTCCCGCCGGGCAGTTTCGTCAGATTGATTAATGGTGAAACAGCCATCGTGATCAAGCGTGATGTGAGCAAAACCACGCCGCCCCTGGTTAAAGCCGTGCTGGATGCCGATAATGAGATACTGCCGGAACCCGCGTTACGGGATCTGACACAGCCGGAAAACGACATCATGGAAGTTTGTCTGTTCCGGGATCGGGGCAATCTGGATTACAACCGGATTTGGGGTTATATCTAGCCCATTGAACGTATACCGGCAGTGCAAGTCAGCCGGGATACTTCGTTATTTATTGTATTTTCCTCCACGGTGTTTTTCACCATGTTCGGCGTGCATATTCAGCAGAATATCCTGCTTTGGATCATAGACACGGGTCTGAATTTCCATAAAACCCAACACGGTGTGAAAGACATTGTCATGTGAAAAGTGTTCACCGGCACGTCGCTTGATGCCTTCTTTATCGATATCCTCTGTCATACCTTCTCCAAGCCACAGTATGGCAGGGACGTGCAGCTGTGTATTCGGAGCAATAAGATAGGGGAAACCATGCAGGTACAAACCGTTTTCACCAAGTGACTCACCATGATCGCTGATATAAAACATGGCGGTCTCGAATGTTTTTGAGTTGGCCTTCAGCAGTTTGATGACCTGGGCAAGGAAATAATCGGTATATAAAATGGCATTGTCGTAAGCATTGTTAATCTGCTCCGAGCTGCAATCCTTTAATTCATTGGTCGTGCATACCGGTGTAAAGCGTTCATAGGATTTCGGATATCGCTTGTAGTAGGCCGGACCGTGGTTGCCGAACTGGTGCAGGACGATAAAGATATCCCCGGTGGGATGTTTATTTATCCATGCCTGCAGGTTGGCCAGCATGCCTTCATCCCGGCACTCGATATCACAGATCGGGTTGACTTCAGGCGTTCTGAAGTCCTCATACGGTACGCGTAGCGCGACACCTTTAGAATCAGAGTTGTTGTCCCGCCACAGGATATGCACCCCGGCGCGTTTTAAAATATCCAGCAGGTTTTCTGTTGAAGCCGCTTTTTCATTACTGTACTCAGTGCCGTGGAAAAAGGAAAACATACACGGTACAGAAATGGCGGTTGAGGTGCCGCAGGCATAGACATTGGAAAAATTGATAATGTCTTCTTTTTTCAGCAACGGGTTGGTTTCTCTGTGATAACCGTTAAGAGAAAAACGATCGGCGCGGGCTGTTTCTCCCAGCACCATAATAATCAATTCCCGATCATGATCTTCAGGAGATATCTTTGCATCATCGCCGACCACCGTCAGGGTTTTCTGAGTTTGGCCGCTTGAACTGTTGAGGTACTTCCCGGTGGAGTAGATGTAATAAACCGGGTTGGCGTAAAACGAGATGGCGCGGTGTTCGCGGAAAAAAGAGGCGTAGTATTTACTGAACAACAAAGGGACAACCACCAGGATCATCATCGTGACCAGCAGCAATTTGCCCCGTTCCAGCAGTTCGGCCTTGAGTGTGCCGTGTTCGATTTTCAGTTTATAGATCAGGGCGGCGGGCAGGATGCCCAGCAAAAACAGGTAGACCAGTTGCTTCAGGCTCAACAGGTCGGTCATTTCACCCGGATCAGTATTGACCATATTCTGGATCATGGTGTGGTCAAACACATTGTTATAGGTGTCCATGAAATAGGCGGCCGGCGCGGATGCGATCAGGATCACGATCAGCACAGGTTTAATCGTGTGCCGGAAGCAGACCAGACCCAGCAGGAAGGTGGTTACCGCCGTTTCAAAGATCAGTAATGAGAAAAGAAACAGCCGGTTACCGTCACCGGGTGGATAGTAGTCAAAGGCATGACCGAAGAAGCTGAAATTGCCTAACAGGCTGATAAAGATCGCTGTGCTGACAAGCAGGCGTGATGATGATACTGCGCCGCCGGTTGCTTGCCGGAGGCTATGTAAAAAGAGAGTAAACCTGGTGTGCATAGATCAACAACCCGGTTGGACATGTTGGGTAGTGGTACTATATGAGTGACAGACAAGGTATTCAACCTGTCAGAAACACAATACGTATTCCTGGCGGGATAGTGGTGATGCGGGTATAAAGATTGCGGATGGCGGTGAAACCATCCGCAGGGGATGACTATTCTATTTCGAGTCCCAGTTCCTGCCAGATTTGCAGGGTCGGGCCGGTCTGATTCATGGTGTAGAAGTGCAAACCGGGGGCGCCGATCTCCAGCAACTCATTACACAGCTCGGTGGTAACGTCCAGACCGAAAGCGCGCAATGAGGCAACATCATCGCCATAACCTTCCAGCCGCTTGCGAATCCAGCGCGGGATTTCTGCACCGCACATATCCGAAAAACGGGCCAGTTGTTTATAGTTGGTGATGGGCATGATGCCCGGCACCACCGGAATGCCTACCCCCATGTCTTCAATATCTTCAACAAAGCGCACATAGGCATCAATGTTGTAGAAGTATTGGGTCAGGGCGCTGTCGGCACCGGCCTCCACCTTGCGTTTGAAGTTCAGCAGGTCGGATTCGGCGTCTTTGGCCTGGGGATGAAATTCCGGATAGGCGGCCACTTCGATATGAAAATGATCACCGGTCTCGGCGCGGATGAATTCCACCAGTTCATTGGCATAGCGAAATTCACCGGCCTCACGCATACCCGAGGGCATGTCGCCACGCAGGGCGACGATACGCTTGATGCCGTTATCCTTATACCGGTTCAGCAACTCGCGAATACTCTCCTTCGTGGAACCGATGCAGGATAAGTGCGGCGCGGCATCACTGCCGGACTGCTGGATCTCGATCACGGTATCGAAAGTTCCCTGTTGGGTACTGCCGCCCGCACCGAAGGTCACGGAAAAATATAACGGGTCCAGCTTTGCCAGTTCATCGCGAACCGCACGCAGCTTGTCAGCACCTTCCGGCGTTTTGGGTGGGAAAAACTCAAAACTGAAAGTCTGATCGTAATCTAGTTGTGATTCCATAGTAAGAAACCTTTAACGCAGAGACGCAAAGGACACAGAGACCACAGAGAAAGATATATTTTATCCTCTGCGTTCTCTGTGTCTCTGCGTTTAGATTTTTTAGTAACGGTAGTGATTAGGCTTGTACGGTCCTTCTACCGGTACACCGATGTAGTCCGCCTGTTTTTTCGACAGGGGGGTCAGGTGTGCGCCGATCTTCTTCAGGTGCAAACGGGCAACTTTTTCGTCGAGGATCTTCGGCAGGATGTAGACCTTGTTTTCGTACTGGTCACCCTTGGTGAAAAACTCGATCTGCGCCATGACCTGATTGGTGAAGGAGGCGGACATCACGAAGCTGGGGTGGCCGGTGGCGCAACCCAGGTTGACCAGTCGACCCTTGGCCAGCACGATGATCTTTTTGCCATCCGGGAAAATAACGTGATCCACTTGCGGCTTGATCTCGTCCCACTCATATTTTTCCAGTGAAGCGATATTGATCTCGGAGTCGAAGTGGCCGATGTTACAGACGATGGCTTCATCTTTCATGGCAAGCATGTGGTCATGGTCGATAACGTTGACGTTACCGGTGGTGGTAACAAAGATGTCGCCTTGTTTGCAGGCGTCATTCATGTCAACCACGCGGTAGCCTTCCATTGCGGCCTGCAGGGCACAGATGGGATCGATTTCGGTAACCCATACGGTGGCGCCCATGCCGCGGAAGGCCTGGGCACAGCCTTTGCCCACGTCGCCATAACCCAGCACCACGCAGATCTTGCCGGCGATCATCACGTCGGTTGCGCGCTTGATGGAGTCGATCAACGATTCACGGCAGCCGTACAGGTTGTCGAACTTGGACTTGGTGGCGGAGTCGTTGACGTTCATGGCGGGGAACAGCAGTTCGCCCTTGTTTTGCATTTCATACAGGCGGTGAACACCGGTGGTGGTCTCTTCGGTCACGCCTTTTACGCCGGCGGCAATCTTTGACCACTTGTCTTTATGTTGATCCAGACTGCGGTTCAGTGTATCGACGATGACTTTCCACTCTTCGCTGTCACTGGCCTTGGGATCGGGGCGGCTGCCTTCTTTTTCATGACGGGCGCCGTGATGAACCAGCAAGGTGGCATCGCCGCCGTCATCGAGGATCATGTTGGGCAGTTTGCCGTCCGGCCAGGTCAGGGCCTGCTCGGTACACCACCAGTACTCTTCCAGGGTTTCGCCCTTCCAGGCGTAGACCGGTATACCGGCAGCGGCAATGGCGGCGGCGGCATGGTCCTGGGTGGAGAAGATGTTACAGGAAGCCCAGCGTACGTCTGCGCCTAGGGCGACCAGGGTTTCGATCAACACAGCGGTCTGGATTGTCATGTGCAGACTGCCGGAGATACGAGCACCCTTGAGAGGTTGAGATTTCCCGAATTCTTCACGCAACGCCATCAGACCGGGCATTTCGGTCTCGGCAATGAGGATCTCTTTGCGGCCCCAGTCGGCCAGCGTGATATCCGCAACTTTATAATCAGTGAAGGAAGGATTGGGAACTGCGTTCATAAGTATATTCTCCTACTTTGAACGAGCGCCGTTGGTTCCGAAAAACCGAAGTTCTCTGAGCCTGACGGCGATGGTTCCGCTGCAGCGCTCCTCAGAAAACGTGGTGTGTTATGAAGTCTATATTATAGCCGTGTCTCGCAAATGGAAAAGCACGAATATGGGTTATCGAACCGCAGGGAAAAAAATTAATATCCCCTGCGGTTGATCCGGTTTCAGCAACAAAAGTTTACACGCCGGCGGCTTTCTTCAGGTCGGCCGCTTTGTCGGTTTTCTCCCAGCTGAATTCTTTCTCGGTCCGTCCGAAGTGGCCATAGGCCGCAGTCGGGCGATAGATGGGGCGCAACAGATCGAGCATTTTCACCAGACCGCCGGCGCGCAGGTCGAAGTGTTCACGCACCAGTTCCACGATGCGGCTGTCGGCAATCTTGCCGGTGCCGAAGGTCTGCACACTGATTGATGTGGGTTCGGAAACACCGATAGCGTAAGAGACCTGGATTTCGCAGCGTTCCGCCAGACCGGCGGCAACGATGTTTTTGGCCACATAACGACCGGCATAGGCGGCGGAGCGATCCACTTTTGAGGGGTCCTTGCCGGAGAATGCGCCGCCACCGTGACGAGCCATGCCGCCATAGGTGTCCACGATAATCTTGCGGCCGGTCAGGCCGCAGTCGCCCACCGGGCCGCCGATAACGAAACGACCGGTCGGGTTGATATGGAACTTGGTCTCCTTGCTGATCCACTCTTTGGGCAGGACGGGCAGGATGATCTCATCCATCACGGCATCACGCAGTGTGGTCTGGTTGATGTCCGGATTGTGCTGGGTGGAGAGCACAACCGCATCAATGGCGACCGGCTTGTTGTCTTCATAGACAAAGGTGACCTGACTCTTGGCGTCGGGGCGCAACCAGGGCAGGGCGCCGTTCTTGCGCACTTCCGCTTGACGCTTGACCAGTGCATGGGCATAGGTGATGGGGGCGGGCATCAATACATCGGTTTCGTTACTGGCGTAACCGAACATCAAACCCTGGTCACCGGCGCCCTGCTCATGATCGGCGCTTTCATCCACACCCATGGCGATGTCGGCGGATTGCTTGTCGAGAGAAACCAGCACAGCGCAAGTGGCGAAATCAAAGCCCATTTCAGAACTGTTGTAACCGATCTCTTCAACCGCCTTGCGCGCAACACTGGTGTAATCCACATTTGCTTTAGTGGTAATTTCACCGGACAGGATAATCATACCGGTATTAATCAGGGTCTCACAGGCGACACGGGCCCTGGGGTCCTGGGTAAGGATGGCATCCAGTACGGAGTCGGAGATTTGGTCCGCGACCTTGTCCGGATGGCCTTCGGAAACAGATTCAGAAGTAAACAGATGTCGTTCAGCCATGGGTTTCCCTTGCGAGTTAAATTAAGAAGAAATAGGTTGTAATTTGCTTTAATGCGGCGATTCTAGCGGGTTTTTTATTATATAGCTAATTTCGCTGCACGGAATTGTAACGGCAGATACCGTGAAAAAGTTTACCGAATAAAAAATAACCCGTGAGATAACGCGATTATTATCAGCCATCTGCTCAGGTATACTGTACGACCGAATTTTCATCTGGAGGTTGGCAATGGTCCGCACAGAAACACCGGTCTGCGATTTTGGACAAGCTGCAATCGATTTCTCCCTGCCGGGGGTGGATGGCAAAACCTGGACCCTGCAGGACTGTATGGGTGAAAAGGGTTTGCTGGTGATGTTTATTTGTAACCATTGTCCCTATGTGAAAGCGATTCGAGAGCGTTTGGTGCGTGACACTCGTGAATTACGCGAGCACGGTATAAACAGTGTGGCGATCATGTCCAATGATATCGCTCAATATGAAGAGGATTCATTTGCAAACATGCAGCAGATTGCCGCTGAATTTGCTTTCCCCTTCCCTTATTTACTGGACGAAACGCAGGCAACCGCGCAAGCCTATGGTGCGGTTTGTACACCGGATTTCTTTGGTTATAACGCCGATCTGCAACTGCAATATCGCGGACGTCTGGATGCCGGCCGCAAGGAAACTGTGCCCGAAGATGCCCGTCGTGACCTGTTCGAAGCCATGCTGGAAGTGGCCCGTACCGGCAAGGGACCGGCCGCACAGATACCCAGTATGGGATGTTCCATTAAATGGAAAGAGCCGGTTTAATCACTGGATAAACATAAAAAGTCTTTATCTTTTAAACAGTTTGGCTTATCGCTGCGGTATTTCATCCCCATTGCGCTATTGCCCCGGAAGGGTAAAAAGTGGAAAATTGCCCGCTCACTGTCCGGGGGGGATCGCCGTTGGCGAAAAACCCGACAAAATGAATATGAACATCGGGCAGCAGAAGATCAGAAATTTGGGGTGTGTTAACCAGGTCAGCCGAGCCGCGTCTCGCCAGACACGAATTCAAACTGCGCTTTTTTTTATAAACAAGCGCATGGGCAAATATTTTGTTTCGACTGCGGTCGGACATGAACAAGTTTTAATTTAAACAGGAGAGTGCAATGCCATCTCGCAAAGATCTAGCCAATGCCGTCCGTGCATTAAGTATGGACGCCGTTCAGAAAGCCAACTCCGGCCACCCGGGCGCCCCGATGGGCATGGCTGATATCGCAGAAGTCCTCTGGAATGATCATATGACTCACAATCCGGGCAACCCCAAGTGGGCCAACCGCGATCGCTTCGTGTTGTCCAATGGTCACGGCTCCATGCTGATCTACTCTTTGCTGCACCTGACCGGTTACGACCTGTCTATCGACGATCTGAAACAGTTCCGTCAACTGCACTCCAAAACACCGGGTCACCCTGAATACGGCTATGCACCGGGCGTTGAAACCACCACCGGCCCGCTGGGTCAGGGTATTACCAATGCTGTGGGCATGGCGATTGCCGAAAAGGCGCTGGCCGGTCAATTCAACCAGAAGGGTCACAACATCGTTGACCACCACACCTGGGTCTTCCTGGGTGACGGCTGTTTGATGGAAGGTATCTCACACGAAGCCTGCTCGCTGGCCGGTACGCTGGGTCTGGGCAAGCTGATTGCTTTCTGGGATGACAATGGTATTTCTATCGACGGTCACGTTGAAGGCTGGTTTACCGATAACACCCCCGGCCGCTTTGAAGCCTACGGCTGGCATGTGATTGCCAATGTTGATGGCCACGATCCGGCTGCCATTGAAGCTGCGATCAAACAGGCCAAGGCCATGACCGACAAGCCGACCCTGATCTGCTGCAAGACCACCATCGGTTTCGGTTCACCGAACAAGGCCGGTTCACACGCCTGTCACGGCGCCCCGCTGGGTGAAGAAGAAATCAACCTGACCAAGGCAGCCCTGGGTTGGGATCACGGTCCTTTCGAAGTACCGGCTGATGTTTACTCTGGTTGGGACGCCAAGTCCAAGGGCGCCGCTGCCGAGAAGGCCTGGAACGACAAATTCGCCGCTTACAAGAAAGCGTTTCCGGAATTGGCCGCAGAATTCGAACGCCGCGTGAAGGGCGATCTGCCCGCCGATTGGGCCAAGAAGTCAGCAGCCTATATCGCCAAGGTGAATGCCGATGCCAAGAGCCCGGCCACCCGCCAGGCCTCTCTGGCCTGTATCGAAAACTACTCACCGGCAGTGCCTGAACTGTTTGGTGGCTCCGCTGACCTGGGTTGCTCCAACCTGACTGAATGGTCCGGTTACAAGCCCATGGATGCCAATGAAGTCGCCAACTACGTGCGTTACGGTGTGCGTGAGTTCGGTATGTCCGCCATCATGAACGGTATTGCTCTGCACGGCGGTCTGATTCCTTTCGGCGCCACCTTCCTGATGTTCTCCGAATATGCCCGTAACGCCCTGCGTATGGCGGCATTGATGAAAGTGCGGAGTATTTTTGTTTATACCCACGACTCTATTGGTCTGGGTGAAGACGGCCCGACTCACCAGCCGGTTGAACAGATCCCCACCATGCGTCTGATTCCCAACATGGCGGTATGGCGTCCGTGTGATGCCGTTGAAGCTTCAGTTGCATGGGCCAAGGCCATTGAGCGGAAAGACGGCCCAAGCTGTCTGATCTTCTCGCGTCAGGGGCTGCCGCATCAGGCACGTACCGATGCACAGATCGCCGACATCGCCAAGGGTGGTTACATCCTGAAAGATTGTGCCGGTACACCTGATGCCGTCATTATCGCCACCGGCTCAGAAGTTCAACTTGCCGTGGGTGCCGCCGAAGCCATGTCCGGCAAGAACATCCGCGTGGTTTCCATGCCTTCGGTTAACGCATTTGAAGCTCAGGATGCCGCCTATAAGGCATCTGTTCTGCCCAAGGTGCCGACTGTTGCCGTTGAAGCGGCCGCGACCGGACTCTGGTACAAGTACGCCGATGCCGTGGTCGGTATCGACCGTTTCGGTGAATCCGCACCTGACAAGGTACTGTTCAAGGAATTTGGCTTCACAGTTGAGAATGTCGTAAAGGCTGTTGAAGGCGTTTTATAAAAATTTTGTTATTTAAAGTAATAATCGGGAGAGAGAAATAATGGCTATTAAAGTTGGTATTAACGGTTTCGGTCGTATCGGCCGTATGGTGTTCCGTGCTGTTTACAACGAATTCAAAGATATCGAAATCGTCGGCATTAACGATCTGCTCGATGCAGATTACCTGGCCTACATGCTGAAGTACGACTCAGTACACGGTCGTTTCAAAGGTGAAGTTAAAGGCGGCAAAGGCTGCATGATTGTTAACGGTAAGGAAATCCGTCTGACTGCAGAACGTGATCCCGCCAACCTGAAGTGGAACGAAGTCGGTGCCGACATCGTTATCGATTCCACCGGTTTCTTCCTCACCGAAGAAGGTTGCCAGAAGCACATCGACGCCGGCGCCAAGAAGGTGGTTATGTCTGCGCCTTCCAAAGACGGCACACCCATGTTCGTATTTGGTGTTAACCACGAAACCTATGCCGGTCAGGCCATTGTTTCCGCCGCTTCCTGTACCACCAACTGTCTGGCGCCGATCGCCAAGGTTCTGAATGACAACTGGGGTATCAAGCGCGGTCTGATGTCTACCGTTCACGCTGCAACCGCCACCCAGAAGACCGTTGACGGTCCTTCCGCCAAAGACTGGCGCGGTGGCCGCGGTATCCTGGAAAACATCATCCCGTCTTCCACTGGCGCCGCCAAGGCTGTAGGCGTTGTACTGCCTGAACTGAATGGCAAACTGACCGGTATGGCTTTCCGCGTTCCGACCTCAGACGTCTCTGTTGTTGACCTGACCGTTGAGCTGGAAAAACCGGCCAAATATGCTGACATCTGTGCCGCCATGAAGAAAGCCTCTGAGTCCGGTGATATCTCCAAGACTCTGGGTTACACCGATGAGAAGGTTGTTTCTACAGACTTCCGCGGCGTTGGTTTCTCTTCTATCTTCGATGCCGAAGCCGGTATCGCGCTGGACGACACTTTCGTCAAGGTAGTGAGCTGGTACGACAACGAATATGGTTATACCTGCAATATGATGAGATTCGTTCAGCACGTTGCGGCTAATTAATCCAGGCTTTTAAACATCAACGCAGAGACACAGAGAACGCAGAGAACGCAGAGAAAATATTTAATTTTTCCTCTGTGAACTCTGTAACTCTGCGCCTCTGCGTTAGATTTTAAAAATAAAAAACCATTCGCCAAGCCATCAATCAGGTTTGGCTAATTGTTTTTGAATTATCTAACTCAGGAGAGTTTTAAGTATGTCTTTTATTAAACTGACTGATCTGGATCTGGCCGGCAAGCGTGTGCTGGTTCGTGCCGATCTCAACGTGCCTGTCAAAGATGGCAAGGTCACTTCTGATGCCCGTATTAGTGCATCCATGCCGACTATCGAACACTGTCTGAAGGCCGGTGCTTCTGTGATGGTGATGTCACACCGCGGTCGCCCGGAAGAGGGTGTGGCCGATGAAGAAAACTCACTGGCGCCGATTGCGGCTGATATGTCCGCCAAGCTGGGCAAGGAAGTGCGTCTGGTGAAGGATTATCTCAATGGCGTCGATGTTGCCGCCGGGGAGTGTGTGTTGCTGGAAAACGTCCGTTTCAACAAGGGCGAGAAGAAGGATAACGAAGAGCTGTCAAAGAAATACGCCGCCCTGTGCGATGTATTCGTCATGGATGCCTTTGGTACGGCGCACCGCGCCCAGGCTTCAACCCATGGCGCGGGCAAGTTTGCCCCTATCGCCTGTGCCGGTCTGCTGCTGGCGGAAGAACTGGATGCCCTGGCCAAGGCCCTGGCCAATCCGGCCCGTCCGATGGTGGCCATCGTCGGTGGCTCCAAGGTTTCCACCAAGCTGACTGTACTGGAAGCCCTCTCTGAAAAGGTGGACCAGATGGTGGTCGGCGGCGGTATCGCCAATACCTTCCTCAAGGCGGCCGGTTTCAATGTCGGCAAGTCACTGTGTGAAGATGACCTGGTGGACACAGCCAGGGCCCTGATGGAAAAGATGAAAAAACGCGGCGCCAATATCCCGATTGCCGTGGATGTGGTGTGCGGCAAGAAATTCGATGAAAACGAACCCGCTGTCCTGAAGGATGCCGGCGATGTGACTGACGATGACATGATTTTTGACATCGGTCCGAAATCCGCCCAGGAACTGGCAGACATTATCGCCAAAGCCGGTACCATCGTCTGGAACGGCCCGGTCGGTGTATTCGAGTTTGACCAGTTCGGTGCCGGCACCAAGACTGTCTCCATGGCCATTGCCAATGCCAAGGGTTTCAGTCTGGCCGGTGGCGGTGACACCATTGCCGCAATCCAGAAGTACAACATCTATGACAAGGTGAGCTACATCTCGACTGCCGGTGGTGCGTTCCTGGAATATCTGGAAGGCAAAACCCTGCCTGCGGTTGCCATGTTGGAAGAATGTGCAAAAAAAGCGGAAGCAACTGCATAAATATTAAATCCGGATCACCCCTTTGCGGGTGATCCGGGATACAATCAAATCCTATGCTAAGAAGAACAAAGATCGTCGCTACTCTCGGTCCCGCGACTGAAGACCCCAAGATGATGGACAAGATCATCGAAGCAGGGGTTGACGTCGTGCGGGTCAATTTCTCACACGGAACTGCAGAAGAACATATCGAACGGGCGGATCGCCTGCGCAACCGGGCTCGCGCTCACGGGCGCCAAATCGGTGTGTTGGCTGATTTGCAGGGTCCGAAAATCCGCATTGAAAAATTCAAAACCGGCAAGGTGAACCTGGAAGACGGCGCCACCTTTACCCTGGATACGCAACTGGCCGCCGATGCCGGTGATCAGGAGCGGGTTGGTGTGGCCTACAAGCAACTCAATGAGGACGTCAAACGGGGCGATACCCTGCTGCTGGATGACGGTCGTATCGTGTTGTGGGTCAATGAAGTCAATGATACCGAAGTGATCTGCCGGGTGGTCTCGGGCGGTGAATTATCCAACCGCAAGGGGATCAACAAACAGGGTGGTGGTTTGTCTGCGCCGGCCCTGACCGAAAAGGATCGCGAAGACATCAAGACCGCCGCCGCCATGCAGGCTGACTATGTGGCGGTCTCCTTTGTGCGTTCTGCCGCCGATGTGAACGAGGCACGCGAACTGCTGCGGGCCGCCGGCGGTCATGGCGGGATAGTCTCCAAGATTGAGCGGGCCGAGTCCCTGGACGTGATCGAGGAGATTATTGAAGCCTCCGACGTGATCATGATTGCCCGTGGAGACCTGGGGGTGGAGATCGGTGACGCCGGTCTGCCGCCGGTACAGAAACACCTGATCCAGCTGGGACGCAAGATGAACAAGGTGGTGATCACCGCGACCCAGATGATGGAGTCCATGATCTACAGCCATATTCCCACTCGTGCTGAGGTTTTTGACGTCGCCAATGCGGTGCTCGACGGCACCGATGCGGTGATGCTCTCCGCCGAGACGGCGACCGGTAAATATCCGGACAAGGCCATTGCCGCCATGGACCGGATCTGTCGCGAGGCGGAAAAACAGCGCATAACCACCCATTCCGACCACCGCATCAACACGGTGTTTGGCCGGATCGATGAGGCCATTGCCATGGCCACCATGTACACCGCCAACCACCTGCGGGTGAAGGCAATTGCCGCGTTGACCGAGTCCGGATCAACGACCCTGTGGATGTCCCGTATCAGTTCCGGTATCCCCATCTACGCCTTGACGAGTCATGTCGAGACGCGTAGAAAGGTGACTCTTTACCGTGGCGTCTACCCGGTCAGTTTCGAACCGACCGGCAGGGAGCCCAATGAGGTCAACCGGGAAGCAGTGGATGAATTGTTGCGTCGCGGCACCGTCCGTGACGGCGATCTGGTTATCCTGACCAAGGGCGACATGATGGGCACCATGGGCGGCACCAATGCCATGAAGATCGTGCGTGTCGGTGATATGGCGGGAAGCTAGTTTAACTTATTGATTTGTATTAATTTAATTTAGATATAGATAACCGAGGAGATCCAAAATGGCCCTGATTACACTTCGCCAACTGCTGGATTATGCCGCTGAAAACAGCTTCGGCATGCCGGCGTTCAACGTCAACAATATGGAACAGGTGCATGCCATTATGCAGGCAGCTGATGAAACCAACAGCCCTGTTATTATGCAAGGTTCTGCCGGTGCCCGTTCCTATGCCGGTGAGCCCTTCCTGCGCCACCTGATCATTGCGGCGGAAGAAATGTATCCGCATATCCCCATTTGTATGCACCAGGACCACGGCTCTGCGCCGGGTGTGTGCATGCGCTCCATCCAGTCCGGTTTCACCTCCGTGATGATGGACGGCTCGCTGATGGAAGACATGAAGACCCCGTCTTCTTTTGAATACAACGTCAATGTTACCCGTACCGTTGTCGACATGGCCCATTCCGGTGGTGTCTCTGTAGAAGGCGAACTGGGTTGCCTGGGTTCACTGGAAACCGGCAAGATGGGTGAAGAAGACGGCCACGGCGCCGAAGGCGAGCTGGATCACTCCATGCTGCTGACCGACCCGGAAGAAGCCGCTGATTTCGTTGCCAAAACCGGCGTTGACGCCCTGGCGATTGCCATTGGTACTTCTCACGGCGCCTACAAGTTCACCACACAGCCTACCGGCAAAATCCTGCGTATCGACCGCGTGAAAGAGATCCACCAGCGCATCCCGGGCGTCCACCTGGTCATGCACGGTTCTTCTTCCGTTCCCCAGGACTGGCTGGAAATCATCAACAACTACGGTGGTGATATGGGCCAGACCTACGGTGTACCGGTTGAAGAAATCGTTGAGGGTATCAAGAACGGCGTGCGCAAAGTCAACATCGACACCGACCTGCGTATGGCCTCTACCGGCGCCATCCGCAAGCACATGTTCGACAACAAGAGCAACTTTGACCCCCGCAAATTCCTGAAAGAGTCTACCAAGGCCATGAAGGAAATCTGCAAGGCCCGTTACGAAGCCTTCGGTTGTGCCGGCCACGCTGCCAAGATCAAGCCGATCAGCCTGGACGAGATGGTCAAGCGCTATGCTTCCGGTGAACTGGATCAGAAGATCACCAAAGCCGCGTAATTTAAATTTTGCATTTAAAGCGCTTATAAAAAGGCGGGGTTTTCCCCGCCTTTTTTGTCTGTAAACAATTGTTTCCACACTGTTTTAGAACGCGTCAACGGCGTGTTTTCTGTATTTCAAGTTAAAAACCGTGATTAAAGTCGCTTAATTCCACGTCGATAAGGAAATTGACAGAGATGTGGTTTCTCTGAGGAAGGCGAGAGAGGTGCCTGAAATGCGTAAACACGACAACCGGAATGATCAGTTTCATCAGTATGGACATGCCCAGTACAACATGTTGCCCCGCATCCTGTTTGCGCTGTTTGTCTTGCTCCTGTTTTACACTCAACATGCCAACGCCGTCACCAAGAGTAATCTGGACAAGCGGATCGTCACCGCCGGCATCGCCACAGACGAACTGAGTGGTCTGGGACACAAACGCCAGGCTGACATGTTGCAACTGATTCGTGGCATGCGCGCCTTTTCCTCGGATGATTTTTCTCGCGCCTATCGCCTTTTGCTCCCGCTGGCCGAACAGGGGATAGCCGAAGCACAGTTTTATGTTGGGCTGATGTACGACTCCGGTCTTGGCACAGACAAGAATCCGGCGACCGCATTCAGCTGGTATGAGCAGGCCGCCAATAAGGGACATTCCAGTGCACAACATAATCTGGCTGTTGCCTTTGCCAATGGTGAAGGTACGCAACGTGATCCCGACAAGGCAATCCATTGGTGGAAACAGGCGGCACAACAAGGTAATACCGATGCCCAATACAATCTGGGTATTGTCTACGCAGTAGGTAAATTGGGGATCAAGCCCAACCTGAAGCAGGCCAAGGACTGGTGGCGCAAGGCAGCCATCAGCGGCGATGCCATGGCGCAATATAATCTGGGAATACTCTACGCCAATGACAATAGTGGCGCCGTCCGCAGCTATTGTGAGGCTATACGTTGGTGGGAAGAGTCAGCAAAAAACGGTGTACAACAGGCAAGTACCGCCCTGGAAATTCTCAAACACAAAAAAGACTACTATACTTGCTGGTAAGTTACCTGTTAACGACATGAGACAGAATTAATCGGGTCTCGTCTTTGTACGGGAAAGGGAGTGAAGATGAAACCCGTAATTTACCTGCTGTTGTTATTGAGTCAATTATTGCTGCACAGCAATCTGGTTGTTGCCGCCGGTAACGAATATCCGGGACGAAAGCTTTATCTTGCGGTCCCGGTGATTGAACTGGATGACCTGTATAATAAGAGAAAAAGTTCAGTTATTGTTGATGTCCGGTCGGCCTATGAATTCAACACCCTGCGTATAAAAAATGCCCTCAACATCCCCTTGTCCGATGATGACTTTATCAGCAAGATGAAGCGTCTGCGTGAGGCCTCCGGCGGTAATCCCATCGTCGTCTATTGCAATGGCAAGACCTGTTTAAAATCCTATAAAGCGGTGGCCAAGTGCCGCAGTAACAATATCAATAATGTGATTGCCTATGATGCCGGTATGATGGATTGGGCCAGAAAGTACCCGGATGAATCAGTATTATTGGGCAAGTCACCTATAAATCCCGATCGCTTGATCAGCAAGGCCAATTTCAACAAACACCTGCTCAACCCCAAAGAATTTGAAGCCATGGTCGGCGGGGATAATGTGATCGTGCTGGATGTGCGTGACCAGTTCCAGCGTGAAGGGATCAGTATCTTCGTCAAGAAAGAGAAACGGGCGCCGCTGGACGCACAGGCCACCGTCGATAAATATATCCAGGAAGCAAAACAGGATAATCGGGTATTGCTGATTTATGACCAGGCGGGCAAGCAGGTCGAGTGGTTAATGTATCACCTGGAAGACAAGGGATTGCGCTCATACTATTTTATGAAAGGTGGAGCAAGAGCGTATTTTGAAGAGCTGCGCAAGGAATTTGTTCGTTAATCGATAAACCCGGTATGTTCTTATATTGTACCTTATAAATAGATAATCCTGTTCGATGTTGTGTGGCGGCTCTGTTGTAATTTGGAACGCAGGGTGCTGCGCAGCAGTTCCAGCACCTTATCAACGATTATCGCTGATTGTGTGTGATAGTGATTGATACGGCAAATTATCGGTTTGTGCAGACTGAGCCGTGAGGCGTAGTCAAAATCAAGCCAGGCGAGCATGGGTTTATCGCCGGTTGAACGATCCACGACGATCCATGTTTCATTATCCAGCAAGACATCCAGCGTATGCAGGGAGGGCAGCTTGATCCGCAATGGGTTTGCCAGCCGCGACAGGGCAAGACGCACCGGATTATAGTACTTACTATCGATACTGGTTATCCGGGTCTCGTAGACAGGGAATGATCGGAGTCGTGATCTCATAACAGTCTGTTTATTTTCTCAAATGTAGATAAAAGTATGGTCAAAAATATTAATTGTGCAAATCACAGCGTTATCTGCAGTGGAAATATTTGTTAAACTTAGTCGACACATTTTTTCCCCCGGAACCGGCAAACCGACAAGAAAACTATGCGCATCAATACGCTGAATCAACCGGTTGTCAAACCAAATACGCACAAGCTGAAACGGTATTGTTGTCTGGTATCAGCATTACTGGCGGTTTCCGTGACATTTGTCACACAAGCACAGGATACAACCACTGAGCGAGCAACGAAGATCCTGCGGGAAATCGACGATCTGTGGCGGGGCGACTCATCCTATGGCAAATTCACCATGCGGGTAAAAACACGCCATTACACCCGTACGCTGACCATGGAAGGCTGGTCGAAAGGGACCGAGCAAACCCTGATGCGAATCCTAAAACCATTAAAAGAAAAAGGTACGGCGACATTAAAAGCCGGCACCACCATTTATAGTTACCTGCCGCGGACGGATCGTACTATCCGCCTGACATCAGGCATGATGATGGGATCGTGGATGGGCAGCCATTTTACGAATGATGATTTGGTCAAGGAATCACGCATGGAAGAAGACTACATTCCCACCATTACCTTTGAAGGCGAAAAGGACGGTAAACAGGTCATCATCTTTGAGTTAAAACCCAAACCGGATGCCCCGGTGGTGTGGGGCAAACTGGAATTAATGGTGACAAAAGGCGACTACCTGCCGGTCTATGAAAAATATTATGATGAAGATATGCAGCCGGCGCGCACCATGGTCTTTGAAAAAATCAAACCACTGGCCGGCAAGCCGCGACCGACAGTGATGCGGCTGACACCGGCAGATAAACCCGATGAGTATACGGAGTTTATCTACGAGAGCCTGCAACTCAACATACCCCTGAAGGATGAGTTCTTTTCCCTGGCCAACCTGAAGCGCTATTGATTATGAATCTGTTTGCCTTTGCCGCCAGAAACGTGCAACGCAATCGACAACGCAGTCTGGTGACCATCATTGCCATGGGTTTTGCAGGCATGATCATGATCCTCTATGCCTCATTAATGGAAGGTCTGTTTCTGTCCAGTGAACGCAATGCACTGGGTATGAACCTCGGTGATATCCAGATCCATGCCAAAGGGTATCGGGATGATCCGGATCTGTATACGCGACTTGAGGACGCCGATCAGGTTGTCAGCGATTTACAGAAAAAAGGTTACTTCGCATCACAACGCCTGTTCGGTTTCGCGCTGACAGCCGCAGGCACCAGCTCCGCCGGGGTGCAACTGCGTGGTGTCCATCTTGAAAATGAAGCCACCGTTACCCAAATACACGAACATCTGGAAAAAGGCAGTTGGTTGTCTCGCGATGATCCCTCCGGTGTTGTCCTGGGACGAAAACTGGCGCGGACCCTGAACGTCAAACCCGGTGATGAAGTTGTGGTGGTGGGACAATCCGCTGATGGCGCCATGGCCAACGACCTCTATCGGGTACGCGGTATCGTCAAGTCGGTCGGTGAAGAGGTGGATCGCGGTGGATTTTTCATGCTCGATACCGCCTTTCGCAAATTGATGGGCGTCCAGGAAGGCGCACATGAGGTTGTAGTCCTGCGGCAGGATCGCAAACAGGAGATAAAAACTGCGGCGGCAGAAGTCAGCGCCATGTTTCCAGACTATGAAACCCTGGACTGGCAGACCCTGCAACCGCTGGTGGCGGAAATCCTCAACATGTCCGATGTCAACATCTACATCATGTTATTCATCACCTACATCGCCGTTGCCATGGTGGTACTGAATGCCATGCTCATGAGTGTCTTTGAACGTATTCGTGAATTCGGCGTCATGAAAGCCATCGGCGTCGGCCCGTTGCAACTCATCGGACTCATCTACGCAGAAACACTGGTCCAGGTAATGATTGCGGTACTTTTTGCAGCGGCCCTGGGCATACCGCTGTCGTATTACTTTCAATACAACGGCATTGACCTCACCAACATCGTCAGCGGTGTTTCGTTTGCCGGCATCGCCATCGATCCCATCTGGCGTGCCGAAGTCACCCAACGTTCAGCGGTGGCCCCGTTGGTCACGCTGGTCATTATCGCTGCGGTGGCGGTGATTTATCCTGCGTTGAAGGCGGCGATGATCAGGCCGGTGAAGGCGATTCATTATATATAGGTTGTCTTGTTCCCACGTTTTGCGTGGGAACGGTTATGAGTCGCTGCGCGACATTGGATATTTTTCTCTTCCGCCCGCTGCTGCGCAGCTGAGGCGGGTCACTTTCTCTTGCGCGGCCAAGAGAAAGTGACCAAAGAGAAGGCCGCCCGTGCCGGTAAAACTGTGTTTGATATGCATTTCATTCTGTCATTGGCAGATGGGCCTTCCCTGGCCCACTGCCAATGCGCGGCATCCTGCCGCTTGCCTTTTAATGATGAAATGACATATCAATCACAAACCGGCAATGGGGAATGATCCGGCATCATTGAGTCATGTTTAAATGGAATACATAACGAAGAAAGGGAAAATATACGGCGGATTACGCTACGTGAATACGCCTGCCGGCCCTGGATGAATGATCTGTTTTCAGGACTGTTTGTCAGTTTAATTATATGTTTGGTTTCCGATTTTCATATTCATTTATCAGACGTTGGTCAATAGAATTTCTATCAAGGAGCAAAAGTAGATCTATAATATGAACAAAGATGCGTTCCAATCGTATTTTTCGGAAATCTTTATTGTTCTCATCAAGATCCAAATAGAAATTGAGTAATACTGATAACCAGTGTTTTACATTATTACTGTCGTTTTCGTCAAGATGTTCACAAAACCGCCCATAACCGATTACAGTACGGGTGCTTCCTTTGGACTCAATTAGTGATTCGCCTATTGCCCGGAGTTCTTCACGAAAAACAAGAGTATCCTTCCATAGTTGCCAATCCTCATTTTGATTCAGCTGTCCATCTGCCAGATCACTTCTTATACGATCTACTGCTCTTTCAAGTTGTATCGTGTGTTTACTGTTACTGCTTCTTAGAAATGTGATTTCCTGTCGATATAACTCAAGCCAACCTAAAAATGAGCCCATCCTATAAAGAGTGCTTATTAATTTGTATCTTTTGAAATATGGGTCATCTATACTGTTCTTTATCTGTTTTTTTGGGTTTGAATTGAAAACATCTCTTCGTAAATATACTGTGGGATAGTGAGTTATTATCTCCAATGTCCTAGACGCTAATTCATGCCCGGATAATATAAGTGGGTCACGAAATTTCTCATAAATTTTCTCCAGGTTTTGTTTTTGCCGCCATTTTTCCAGAGAGCGTGATAGGAAATATTCTTTAAGAAGAATTCCAAATATTGCTCCTATCGTTGATATGATTGCACCAAGGACAGAAAGACCGAGCCAGGTTTTAATTTCGAGACCTAAAAACACTTACTATGTTACTCCCTGCTGACGACTAATATTTTGTGGCATAAATGACAATTTTTCTTGAATTTAGAGTGTGCAAATCTACGCATATATTGATGAGATTACTCCTGCCTTGTTTGAGGATCAATCCCTTTGCTGCCGTGTGATTGGGTTTGATTTCCGGATAGATCAGGTAGCGGCAGGATGCCGCTGTTTGCCAAAGGGCCAAGGAGGGCCATTTTGGCAAACGCAGTCTGAAATCAAATTCAATCATGTGTTTGCGGCAGCAAGGGCGGCCTTGTCTTTGGTTACTTTCTATTGGCCGCGCAATAGAAAGTAACCCGTCTCAGCTGCGCAGCAGCGGGCGGAATTGTCGACATCAAATAAATACAAGTTACTCGCTACAGCCGCGTAGCGGCGGGCGGAATTGTCGACATCAAATAAAAGCAAGTCACTCGCCTCAGTCACGCAGCAGCGGGCGAAATTGTCGACATCAAATAAAAGCAAGTCACTCGCCTCAGCCGCGCAGCGGCGGGCGGAATTGTCGACATCAAATAAATGCAAGTCACTCGCCTCAACCACGCAACGGCGGGCGGAATTGTCGATATCAAATAAATGCAAGTCACCCGCATCAGCCACAGGCGGAATAGCCAACAAAAGGCGTCCCGCTACGATTTATCCCCCGGCCTTTTATACCAATACTCACAAAACTTTTTCGATCTGACCAGAAACGGAAACAGGGTCAGCATGATGAGTAATCCGATCTGGTAGCGATAGCTGTACCATTCGAGTTTGCGAGCTGAGGTGATGACTTTGGGCAGGTTGATGATGCGGAATTTGCGGCCGGTTTTGCGTGCTTTGTACTTGAGGGCGAGTGAGAACCAGATCTCTTCGCTGGCGTAGACGTTGTTGCTGAAGCCGCCGCAGGCCTTGAAGTCTTGGCGTGTGCAGTAGATGAAACAACCGGCGGCGAGGCCGAAGCTGCTGGATATCCAGTTCCAGAAGTTGAGGACGCGTGTGACGCCGGGGGTGACGTCGATGTCGAATTTGACATGTGCACCGCCACCGCAGGTTTTGCCGCCGGCCAGATTGTCGAGTGCTTTTTGCAGGAGGGCGGGCGGGACGATGGTGTCGGCGTCGACGAAGATGAGATAGCGTCCTTCGGCATGTTTGGCGCCGGTGTTGCGCGCGCGGGAAATTTGGTTGCGGTTTTCGAAGACGACTTTGGCGCCTGCCGAGTAACCGATGTTGGAGGTGCGATCGGTTGAGTTGTTGTCACAGACAACGATCTCACCCTTAAACGGAACCGCTGCCATGGCGGTTTTGATTTCACGCAAGGTTCGTTCCAGAACCGCTGCTTCGTTGTAGGCGGGAATAATGATCGAGTAATCAACGGTCATAATCTGACTTCGTGTCCTGTGTGCGCATCATCGCGAGGTTTAAACAAACAGTATCCACTATTAAAAGTGTAACTTCCCTTTTCCTTGTTCAATTATGTTTGGCGTTGGTGAAACAGTTTTGGTTTTGTACTTCACCTGCCTCTCGTGCCGTGCTAAAACTGGTGCATGAATCTGGCAACCATGGCATGGCGTAATGTTTGGCGACGCAAGCGGCGCACCTTAATCACGGCTTTTTCCATCGGCTTTGGCGTATTGCTCGCGGCAACGTTTACCGGGATGGCGGTTTATATGTACGGCAATATGATCGATGCCAGTGCAGCAACCGGATTCGGCCATGTCACGGTTGAGCCTCGTGATTATAATCGCAGCCCCGGTCTGGATAAAAGCTTATCCGGAGCAAGACAATTACGTGAACAAATTCTGGCCACTGAAGGAGTGGAATATGCCCTGGTGCGGATCACCGGTCAGGCGATGTTTGCCAGTGCGGTGAAGAGTGTGGGCGGGATTTTCCTGGCCATCGACCCGACGGTGGAGACGGCGCAGTACAACCTGCTCATCCGGACACTAAAGGAAGGGAAGATCTTCGAGGGGACCGACAGTAACGGCGTGGTGGTGGGCCGCAAGCTGGCGGAGAAGCTGAACCTGAAGCCGGGCAAGAAACTGGTTTATACCACGACCGATGCGAACGGTGAAATTGTCGGCGAGATAGCGCGTGTTACCGGCATATTCTCCACCGGTGTCAACGAGATCGACGCAGGATTGGTGTTGTTACCCATCGACAGGGTACGCAAGACCCTGGCCTATGGTCCCGATCAGGCCACCCTGGTGGCGGTGATGTTGCAGGAACAGCGTAAATCCGGGCAGATTCGCGATGTGTTGGTCAAACGGATCGGTAATCCGCAACGGGAAGTCCTGACCTGGCGCGAGACCCAGGCCGATCTGGCGGGGATGATTACGCTGGATTCTTCTTCCAATTACATCAGTCAGTTCCTGGTCGCCCTGCTGATTGCCGCCGGTATTTTGAATACCTTGCTGATGAGTGTGCTGGAGCGGACACGGGAATTCGGTGTCATGCTGGCCATCGGTATGCAGCCGGCGCGATTGTTTCGGCTGGTGATGGTGGAGTCGTTGTGGCTGGCCCTGATCGGCCTGGTCGTGGGGATCATGCTGACCGCGCCCTGGTACTGGTATCTGCAGGTGGAGGGGATTGATTTCAGCAGTATGTTCGGTGGCGAAGACTATTCGGTGTCGGGTGTGCTGGTGGACCCCATTGTGCGCATTCGCCTGCATGCGGAGAGTGTGGCCGCGATCCTTGCCACTGTCTTCGGCTTGTCATTGCTGTCAGGACTTTATCCGGCCTGGCGGGCCGGCAAGATCCCGCCCATTGAGAGTTTGCGGACGATTTGAACATCGTCCATACATATATAAAGGGTGAAACCGTGAACCAGATACATACCAATGACCCCGCGATTAAAGACATTGTCCGTCTGGAACATGTCAGCAAGGTCTATCGCCAGGGCACGGTTCAAGTCAAGGCGGTGGACGATGTCACACTGGAGATCGACACCGGTGATTTTTGTGCCCTGTGCGGCCCGTCCGGTTCGGGCAAAACCACCATTCTGAATATGATCGGCGGGCTGGATTATCCTGACAGTGGCAAGATTTGGCTGGAGAATCACGATCTGGCCGGGATGAGTAATGCCGAAGTGGCGAAGGTCAGGCGCGACCGAATCGGTTTTGTCTTTCAGGCCTATAACCTGATCCCGGTGATGACGGCCTATGAGAATGCCGAGTTTGTGCTGAATTTACAGGGTGTGCCGGAACAGGAATGCCGTGACCGGGTGATGACAGTGCTGGAAGAAGTGGGATTGACCGGTCTGGAACACCGACGTCCCGATGAGATGTCCGGCGGCCAGCAACAACGGGTCGCCATCGCCCGGGCCATCGTCACCCGTCCGGCCATCGTGCTGGCCGACGAACCGACCGCCAATGTGGATTCCCACACGGCGGATGCCCTGCTGGATCTGATGCAAAAGCTGAATCGTGAAGACGGCATTACCTTTCTTTTTTCCACCCATGACCAACGGGTGATGGACCGGGCCCGTCGTCTGATCCGCCTGCAGGACGGGCGGATTGTTGCCGATGAGGTGAGTCGATAATGCGGCGGTGGATCACCACCGGTTTGGTGTTCCTGCTTCCGATCCAGCCCGCGTTTGCCTTGTCCGCCTGGACGGGTGAGTCCGGCAGCGGTGATCTGCGGGGACTGGTCCGGCTGATGGGCAGTGTACTCGATTACCCCGTACCAACCGGACTGGAGCAGGATGATGACCAGGCCGGTCTGTTGGGCAGACTGGTGCTCCAGCATACCGCCGGCAGCCTGACCCTGGAACTGAATGGCTACCAGACCTGGTTACCCCTTTCGTTGCAGCTGGGTGCGGTGACCGGTGCCCTCGATGTGGAGCGCAGCGCCCGGCTCGAATGGGAGACCAGCCGTGCACGCTATGCCCATCTGGGGCTGGATCGCCTCAGTGCCCGCTGGTCCCTGGGATGGCTGGACCTCAGCCTGGGGCGGCAGCCGATCAATCTGGCCACCACCTTTTTTTTCAGCCCCAATGATCTGTTTGCGCCGTTTTCCGCCCAGACCTTTTACCGGGTCTACAAGCCCGGTGTGGACGCCGTGCGCGCCGAGGTCCAGTTGAGCGAGCTGACCCAGTTATCGTTGCTTGGCGTGCTGGGCTACCGGCCTGATCCCGACAGCATTACCGGCTGGAGCGAAACCGTCGATTCAGACCGTCACTCCACCCTGGCCAGAATTACCGGTAACTTCGCCGGGCTGGAATGGGGCATGCTTACCGGCAAGGTCAGACGTGAGCGGGTGCATGGTGTGTCGCTGCAAGGTGAACTGTTTGGCCGGCTGGGGTTGCGCGCTGAAGGCCAACAAGCGGTCTCCCTGGATGGCAGCCGGCCGCGTTATACCGAGTGGAGTATCAGCATTGAGCATCGCTGGGAAAGCAGTCTGATGCTGCAACTGGAACAGTACTACCACGGTCGCGGCGCACAGACCGTGGCGGAGTATGATCCGCTGAATAACCGCAGCGGTTATCTGGCCAGGCGTTATCAGGCGTTGGGCGTGAGTTATGAATTCTCACCGTTGTTAAATGGCCAATTCAGTGTATTGCGCAATCACGTTGATCATGCCCGGCTGTTCAACGGCAATCTGATCTATTCATTGAGTGACGAGAGTGAATTGTCTGTCAGTTTCACCCTGGCTGAGGGTAAAGCGCCGCAGGGGATGACCCTGCAAAGTGAGTACGGCACGCTGCCGCAGCTCTTTTCACTGGAATGGCGCAGTTATTTCTGAATTCAATCTGCTTGCGTTTTATCAATGCACTGACGTTGTCTTTCGGGTAGCGTATTAACCCTGCATTTTCTTTCTCCCCTTCAAGGCAAGCGAAACCGGCGTGTGGCGCGGATATATTAAACGGCTGACTGTGTTGTGCGGGATCGTCATCGTCCTGGCGATAACCCTGCGTGTTTGGCCGGAAGAACGCCGTTGTGACCGATATTACCGACAGGTGATGACGGAGCAACAACCGGGTTTGGGCAATTCGGACCGCTTGTCCCCGGCAGAGCGTGCCCGCCATACCCGGTGTCGACAACAGATATCGGACCGGCAGCTGCGCCGGGAACGTGATCGGCGGGCGGGTCTCCTGGCCATGGCCGGCCTGGCGGCAGGACCGGTGGAGAGCGCCAAACAGCCGTCAGCCCCTGAATCAGGCCGGCAAGATCCCTGATTTTTACAGCTTTTTTCCCGTTCTGTGGCATAAACCGGATTATTTTTACAACTATTTTTGATAAAATGCATTTTTTTGTTTCCTGGATGAATCATGTCCCTGATGTGGGTATCACTGGCGCTGGTCTTGAGCGGAATTCTGATTCTGGTGGCCTCGCTTATTCCGACCCGCCGGATCTATCGGGATCACGCCCAACAACCCCAGGTGATGGGCTGGTACAGCCTGTTTGTGCTGATCGGCCTGTTCATTACCGGCTACACCGCGTACGCCTTGTCGTTGTTGAAGCAATCCGTGAGTATGATGGAATTTGTTCTTGCCCTGCTGCTGTTCGGCGGCAGTTGCTTTGTGGTGCTGGTTACACGTCTCAGTCTGTTGAGTATCCATGAAGTAAAACGAATTGCGGCACTGGAACGCCACCACGCGCTGCATGACGAATTGACCAACCTGCCCAATCGCACCTTGCTCTATGAACGTCTGAAACACGTGCTGGGCTATGCACAACAAAAACAGCGACCCATGGTTGTCATGATCATGGATCTGAACCAGTTTAAGGAAGTCAACGATACCCTGGGGCATCACAGTGGCGACCGTTTGTTGCAACAGGTTGCACCTCGTCTGAAACAGGCCCTGCGCGAATCCGACACCGTCGCCCGACTGGGTGGCGATGAGTTTGCCATTGTCCTGCCGGATACGGATACAACCGGGGCGCTGCCCGTTTGCTCCAAGATTGTTAATGCCATGGAGAAGCCGTTTGCCATTGAAGGCCACAGCCTGAAAGTCACGGCCAGCATCGGCATCGCCTGTTTCCCCGCTGATGGTGACGATGCCGACAGCCTGTTGCAAAAAGCGGATGTGGCCATGTATGTGGCGAAAAAAGATAACAGTGGCTTTGCGGTTTATGATCCGGAACGCGATCTACACTCACTGAATCGCCTGATGATGATTGGCCAGTTACATGAGGCAATCAAAAACAATGATCTGGTTTTGCACTATCAGCCCATTGTCAAACTGAAGACCAACCAGGTATGGGGTTGTGAGGCACTGGTGCGCTGGCAACATCCGGAGCTTGGCTTGCTGGATCCCAGTGAGTTTATTCCCATCGCTGAACAATCCGGCATGGTCAAGGATCTGACCCGCTGGGTGATTGACAGCGCCATGCACCAGTTTAAGACAGTGACCTATCATGATGCGGCACTCTGTTTATCGATTAATCTGTCGGTCAAGGATATTCAGGATGCCGGCTTTGTCGACAAGCTCAAGCTGTTATTGCTTAAACACGGCATGAGTGAAAAGCAGTTGCGACTGGAGATCACCGAGAGCAGTATGATGACCGACTCACGTCGCGCCCATGAGGTGATTGGTCAACTGCATGCTCTGGGTGTGGAACTGGCCATTGATGATTTCGGTACCGGTTTTTCCTCGCTCTCCTATTTGAAACAACTGCCCGCCAAATCCATCAAGATCGACAAGACCTTTGTCTACGACATGATTGAAGATGAAAACGACGCCGTGATTGTCCGTTCCACCATTGATCTGGCGCATAACATGGGTCGCCATGTTGTCGCAGAAGGCGTGGAAAACCGTGATACGCTGGAGATACTGGAAATACTGGGTTGTGACTATATTCAGGGCAACTATATCAGCAAGCCCATGGACATGGATGATCTGAATGAGTGGATCATGAAGCGCTACGGTATCCGGGCCGAAGAAGTCAGGTATGTGACCGCCTGAGATTACTCAGTAACCGCTCAGTTTTTCTCCGCCATGGCCACGGTGTAGTTTTTCCCCTGTTTCAGCTTCTTGTAGTTACCAAACACTTCTTTGAAGTTCCTTTTCATATAATCCCGCAAACCGTTAATCGTCACCACATACAATCGACCGTCGGGTTTTAACTGTTGCAGGGCATCATGCAGGAACAGGCTGAGCATTTCATTGCCGACCTTGGCCGGAATATTGGAGGCAATGACATCGAATTGGCGTTCACGAATTTGGGCAAAGCCATTGCTCAACAGTGCATCGGCATTGGTGATGTTGTTGTGTTGAATATTGCGTTGTGCATATTCCACGGCGATAAAGTCCCGATCCACCAGCGTGGTATGACCCTGCGGAGCCAGTTTGGCCAGAGTCAGTCCAATCGGGCCATAGCCACAACCCAGATCCAGACAGTCATCGGTTTCACTGACCTCGATATAGCGCAGCAACAGATCTGTCCCTTCATCCACCTCGCGGGGTGAAAAGGTACCCCAGGTGCTGTACAGCCTGAGATGCACATCCCGCATGGTTGATTCAACGAGCAGATCAGCGCGCAACTTATCAAGTTCGGCTTTGGATAACATAAGTTGTGACACCTATTTATTATGGAACTCCAGCATGTTGCCATACTGACCATGCCGTATCCGTGTCATACCGGCATTTTTTACCTGCAGGCGATACAGTCCGCGTGGTTCGGCGTGGGTGACATGGGCAACCACGGCACGGATCACACCGGCATGGGCGACGATCAGAACATGCTTGCCGCTGTGTTGTTCAATGGCTGCATCAAAGGCGGTACTGACCCGGCTGATAAAGTCATGGATCGGTTCAGCCCCGGCGGGACGACAATTGATGGGATCACGATAAAAGTCATCATACTCACGGTCGTTTTCCGTCCGGATGGCCTCGCGGCTGCGACCTTCCCAACTGCCAAAACCGACTTCTTTAAACCGTTCATCAATCGTCATCGGCAGACTGTGAATCCCCGCCAGGCGCTCGGCAAAGGCCCGACAACGTTGCATGGGTGATGTAATAATATGTTGCCAGGGCGTTGCATCCGCCACCGCCTGCCACATCTGTTGCCAGCCAAGTTCACTCAACGGGTCATCAATACCATGGCCGCGATAAACGCTGCCGCCTTGTGGTTGGCCGTGCCGGATCAAGTCAATCAGGGTGTCTGTCATCCCGCGATTCTAACGGCTCGAGCAATAAATGCACAGTGGAAAAAATCGTGTGTTGTAATTTTTTTTATTGCGGCGTCTGGAAGTGCAGGCAGGTGAATCAGGGCGGTTTTAATTGGCGCTTTTGTTTAACGGGACAACATTGGCGGGTTCGGTTTCCGGCAGATCAAGTTGCTCACCCAGTAACAGGCTCATGGCTTCCATGACTTTATTGATCAGGATACCGGCGTGCGAGTGATATATCTTCAGCGTGCAGGGAATGTCTTCATGCAGTGAACGGCGATGTGCAACAGCAAAATCGATCCAGGCCATGACCGGAATATCATGCAAACTTTTATCCACGACAATCCATGCCTCTTTTTCCAGATGCAGATCAAGCGTGCGCAACCCGGGTAACACAATACGCAGGGGATCACCCAGTCGTTTTAACGCCACTTGCACCAGATTGTAATGGTGTGCATTGACCGTGACCTGACGGATTTCAAACGTGGGCAGATCTTCGAGTCTGGATTTCATTTCCCGGTCTTTTTTTGCGACAGATACCTTTCAGTATGGTAGGCAAAAATAGGGGATGCAAGCCGGGCGCGATATTTGCGCCCGGTTTGTGAATTAAGTCAATTAGTGATCTGATTCGGCCTGGCCGTGAGCATCGATCAGGGTTTTGGTCATGATGCGATCCGTATAGGCCATGGCCATGGCGGAGGCAATAAAGGTGATATGAATAATCACCTGCCATTTAATCGTCGCTTCGGCCATTTGTCCGGCATTGATAAAGGTTTTCAGCAGGTGGATAGAGGAAATCCCGATCAAGGCCATGGACAGTTTGATCTTCATGGTGGCGGCATTCACATGGGAAAGCCACTCCGGCTGGTCCGGGTGTTCCTTGATGTTCAAGCGCGAAACAAAGGTTTCATAACCGCCGATGATGACCATGATCAACAGATTGGCGATCATCACTACATCGATCAGTCCCAGCACAATCAGCATGATCTCTGTCTCGCCGATCTTGGCGGCAGCGGCAACCAGATGCGAGAGTTCCGCCATGAAGTGGTAGACATACACTGCCTGGGCGACGATCAGACCGAGATAAAGCGGGGCTTGTAACCAGCGGCTCCAGAAAATCACCTGGGCCAGCATGGAGAGTGACATATTGCGTAACGGGGACGTGTTTTGTTTACTCATGGTGTCTGCCTGTTGGAATTTTTTGAGAATATGGGGATGACGCGGACAGTTACAAGGGCCGGTTAGTCCGGGGTGGACAGTTGTTGCTGGATTGACCTGGCCAGATCCAGCGCCGATTCCACTTTGTCAGCCAGTACATTGAAATGGCCCATTTTCCTGCCGGGGCGCGCCTCATGTTTGCCGTACAGGTGCAGTTTGACATTAGGGTGTGACAGCAGTTTTTCCCACTTGGGCGGCCGGCCGCCATGCCACAGATCACCCAGCATATTTACCATCACCACCGGTGACAAGAGGCGGGTATCTCCCAGCGGCAGACCGCAGACGGCGCGGACCTGTTGTTCAAACTGGGAGGTGGCCGTCGCATCCAGCGTGTAGTGACCGCTGTTATGGGGACGGGGGGCGATCTCGTTGACCAGTAACTTGCCCCCGGAGACAAAGAACTCCACTGCCATTACGCCCACATACTCCAGGGCGTCGGCGATGCCAATAGCCATGTCGACAGCCTGTTGGCAGAGCTTTGCGTCAACCCGGGCCGGGACGATACTCACATCCAGGATACCGTTTACATGGCTGTTTTCACCCACCGGGAAGGTGACCGTTTCCCCATTGGCGCTGCGGGCCAGTACCACGGAGATCTCCGCATCCAGCGGCACCCGTTGTTCCAGCACACATTCATTGCCGCCCAGAGCGGCCCAGCCGTTTTTCAGATCCGGCTCACCGGCCACACTGTACTGGCCCTTGCCGTCATAACCAAAGCGGGACACCTTTAAGATGGCCGGGGCGGGAATGGTTGTCAGCGCCGGTGTCAGATCGGCATCGGCGCGGATAATCGCAAAGGGGGCGGTGGGAAAGCCGTTGTCGCGCAGAAAGGTCTTTTCGTGGCTGCGATCCTGGGTAATGGTCACTGCGCGGGCGCCGGGACGGACCGGCAGGTTGGCTGCCAGGGTCTCCAGGATCGCGGCCGGGATATTCTCAAATTCAGTGGTAATGGCGGCGCAGGTTTGCTCCAGACGGGTCAGCGCGGCCGCATCGTCATAGGCGGCGCAGAGGTGCTCGGTGGCCAGTTTTCCGGCCGGGCTGTGGGGATCGGGGTCCAGCACCACCACTTCATAGCCCATATTCCGGGCCGCCACCGTGAACATACGGCCCAGCTGGCCGCCGCCGAGCATACCGAGCGTGGCGCCGGGCAGGATCATCATTTGGGCAGTTTCATGGCGCGCACAGCGGCACGCTGTTTCTTGCGGAAATCGGCCAGCTTTTTCGCATATTTCGCCTCATGACCGGCCAGCAGGGCGGCGGCGAACAGACCGGCATTGGCCGCGCCGGCCTCACCAATGGCAAAGGTGGCCACCGGAATGCCCTTGGGCATCTGCACAATGGAAAGCAGGGAATCCAGCCCCTTCAGGGCGCGGGAGACGACCGGTACACCCAGCACCGGCACGATGGTCTTGGCCGCCAGCATCCCCGGTAAATGGGCCGAACCACCTGCCCCCGCAATAATGCATTTCAGGCCGCGTTCCTCGGCCTTCTCGGCGTATTCATATAACAGATCCGGTGTGCGGTGGGCAGACACCACCTTCGCCTCATAGGGAATGCCGAACTGCTCCAGCATCTCCACGGCATGACTCATGACTTTCCAGTCACTGTTACTGCCCATGACAACACCCACAACAGGTTTTTTCATCTCTATTCCTGCCTTCCCGAAACGGGAAAAACCAGTCTCCAATCGCGAAAACCGCGCATTATACCCGTTTTGGCAGGTTTTTATACGGTTTTGGCGTGCAGGTTGGTTAAGGTTTAACCATTTGACGACGAACTCAAATGCGTTTTTTGGAGATGCTGAGGTCACGTAAAGGCAGGATTCTACTCACCCTGGTTGATGCGGGGGAGGCGATATCAAAATTGACGAATTTCGTTCGCTGCTGCGCAGTTAATTGAATAAATATGGCTAATACCGGATAACCAGATAATCAGATTTGATTTAACACGATTGTGTTTGTACACGGAGCAGATCATTGTACAGTGGGTGCGTGACCAAGGTGGCAGTAACCGTTGCCGGATGTTCCTGGCGGGAGATTGCTTGTGGTATAGAAAACAGGGCACCATTGACTGGTTTATTTAATCGCTGCGGGATAGAAAAAAAAGGGAGTGTCATGCAATGAATAACACGCATACCGGATTGAGTATTTGTCCGCCCCATGTCCTAAAGTCGCTGATGATCAGTGTTCTGTTGCTGTTGTCGTTTGCGGTCTACACCGATGATTTAATGTCGGCCGGTGATCAGAAGTATCAGGCCGGGAAGTTTGACGAGGCTCATACTCTTTATGTCAAGTCGATAGAGGCGAATCCCAATAATCTGTCTGGCTGGTATAATCTGGCGCGGACGACTTATATGCAGAATGCGGACAAATCCGGCGAGCTGTCCTGTGAGCCGGAACAGAATTTCCAATTCGAAGTGCTCTATTTTCTGACTCGGGCTGCAGAAATAGATGGCAAAAAAGTACAGTCACTGCTGGGGCGACAGGAAGCAGGCTTCGACAAATTCAAGCAGACCGGGTTATTTGGCAAATGGCGGGAGACACTGGTTTCTTATTCAGGCAAAAGTCTGGCAGGGCTGTTGTTGAAAAAAGACTGGATGCCCTATATCAACGATTTTCCCGCGCTGGAATACAAGTTTGCACAGGACGGGAAACTCTATCAGGTGGACATGCACGGTGAAACTGCATTGGGAACATGGCAAGTCTCCGAGCAATCGATTTTGGTTGTTCATCCTGGGAAGCCGGCAGTCAAATATCAACGGGTAAATACAAAGAGTTATTTTTTTCAAGGCAAGATGTATTTCATGCAATTGCAGCTGAAACCGGACAATCCGGATATGCCGTTACTGCTGTTGGGGCCTCGCCACGGGGATTGCGGTGAATATAATTACTGATTCAGCACGATGGCACACAGGCAACGGACAGGCAGGGAGTCTCCGCGAGCAAGTTTGGTTAATAGTACAAAATCAGTCCTATTGAGAAGCGGGTGTCGGTTTTACTGTCGAGACGAAAGGCATAGTTGTGCCGGGTCAACTCAAAGCCATAGCGAGTGATTAGTCCGTGTGGATTGGTTTCGCCGGCGCTTAACACACCAAAACCTGCGCCGGATTCCTCGACTTCTCCCCTGAAAGGATAGTCTGTGCCGGCAAGCGTGGTGTTCCCTGTCAAATGGTGTGTTGCCTGAAAGAGTTTGCCGTAAGCCACGCTGTTGTCCGGATTGCGATAACCAAACAGGAGCTGTATCCCCTGATAGTTGTTATTCGCTCGATAGCCGTTCCCATTATTGTCATTGGTATAACTGTTTTTAATATTGCTGATATCAAATTCAATGGCAGCGGAAAAATTGCCCGGTTTTGCCTGATTCGCAGGTTGACCGACAAACTGGTATTTCAAACCGATCATCCCGACGCGTACCTCGCGTGTGTTTTCGTTGTCTTTGTATGTGGCATCAATTGTTATCGAGCCATCCAGTCTGTCAGCCAGGCCGAAACTGCCGTCAAGATGTGTGATGAGGTTGTTATCAAGTTCCGGGGCGTCAGTGTTTGCCGGAGTGGTGTCATAGTCCGGTGAAAGTTCGGCCTTGGTAATACCGCTCAGGCTAAAAGTGAAACTGCTGTGGTCCTTGCCATTGCTTTCGGGCGAGGAGTGGTGTCGATGGGGTAAATCGATCAGGATGGGGACGGCCACGCAGGCTGTCAGGAGTTGGCTGAAGCAACTGATAATCACGATACGGATAAACAGCATGGTTCGGGATCGCATATACCCTCCAATCAGTACCTCGCTGAATATTAGGTCATACCGGTAAACCTGCTGTGATCCAGCTCAATAAAAGACCAAATACCGGCCAGGTTAAACGGCGAGGGTGTTTAAAACATGACATGGCATTGTGCGGTGTGCTGCGGGTTAATTGAGTCCGGTTGTCAGGATTGACGTGTGGTCTTGATGGTCGATGTGAAGTTGCGGAAAAGAATCGGTTCACGGTCCGAAAGCGGTGAGCGATTGCGGCATTTTTTGCTAATATCTATCTGACACATGGGACTGACAAGGCGGGAATGTATGTTGGAAAATCTGGTTAAACTGGCGCAGAAAATTACCGGGCTGAAACCGGTTGTGCATGTTGCAATCTTCGGTTTTATCTGTCTGTTGGTTTATGCCATCCTGTTTGCCATGCCGACCAAAACCAATCTCTATTTGATTCCGGGAATATTGGGACTGACCTGGTGTTTGTTATATTTAACATTGATTTCCGCTTTTCAGCGCCTGCCCCAAAAACCGCTGTCAGATGACCATTTTATTACCAAACTAAAACTGTCTGTCACCAGGGGATTCTATTATTTATTAGCTACGGCATTCATCATCATGAGCATAACGGTGGTGTCGTTTACCTTTCGATTGTTCGGTATATGGAGCAAGGATTACTCGGTCTAGGCGCTTGATGTGACTGACGGCGGCCGACAAAAATGAACAATGACATGGCACAGGTTGAGTTAACAATGATGCAAAAAATAAAACGTCTGGCGGCGTTACTGGTCATGGTCTGCTTTTTTCTGCCATTGGCGCAATGTCAGTGGTCAGTGCCTGTGACAGATGTTGAGCAAAATACTCCCCGGGCGCCGGAGACCAAACCAGCCGAAACACATACCGATATCATCATTGCTGTGAATGCGTTCAGGAAGGCGGCGCCGGCTGACTTGACCTTGCTGATGGTCTTTCTCTGGCCATTGTTGGCGGTATTATTGACGGCCTTGTTCAAATCGCGCCCTCTGTTGAACAGCCTGATTGTGCTGTCACCCTTTTTATGTGCTTTCAGCCTGTATTACATGAGCCTGGTCCTGTCGCTGGGAAAAATTCTGTATGGCGGCTACCTGTGGATCCTGTCGATGTTCGTGTTCACCGGTATTTGTTTAATTGAGCTGGTGCAACTGGTCAAACAGATTCTGCAACGACGCGGTCAATGAATCGGTTGGTGATCAATCAAGAGCGAGAATCAGGATGAACAGGTTCATTCTGCTGCTGCAAATTCTGGTCCCGGTGTCACTGATGAGTATGATCATCGGTCATACCGGCGCCGGGGATCTGAACTGGATGGCGAATCAGATCAGCAGTTATGCCGCGCACGCCCCGCTGGATTATTTTGTTACTGCAGCCATGCTGTTCTCCGCTGTTGTGCTGGTGATGCTGGGCATGTTGGTGACCCGATACCGGGTGTTCGGTGAAAACTATTTTGCAGATATCATCCCGTTGTTGGCCGGTGCGGCGGCGGCGGGATTGTTACTGTTGGCAACCTTTGAAGAAACAGCAAGAAATCTGCATAGCCTGCGACGGGCCGGATTTACTGCTGTCCGCAGCCAAACGTTTCATGATGCAGGTCTGCTGCTCTTTTACTATGGTTCTCTGTTGCTGGTGATGCTGATTGGCGGTTTGTGTTTGGTTGGTCGGCAGGCCGTTGGGAGCAGGGTGAAAGGCGCCGTGATCTTTCTGTTGGGACCGCTGTCATTTATCTTGATGACAACGAAGTGGCCAAAATTGCTTGGTCTGGCCGGGCCGACAGTGGGGCTGAACCAGCGGGCGGCATTATTTTGCCTGTGGTTGTCAATCGCACTGTGCATCTATGTCGCCAGTCAGCGTATGCGTATTACCGATCATGCGGAATGAAGCGATCGTCATGTATTGACACGCAGTGATTAGTCGGCGGGCTGTCCGGTTGCTGGTTGGTCAGCGTGAAAGTCCGGTCTATATTAATAAGTATTCCTTCATGACACATAACGGGCGAGGTGATGAAAATGTCAGGCATTCTTAACAAAGTATATTTACCGTTTTGCTTTTTGTTACCGGCTTTTTCAGTTGGTGCCGCTGATGTGGTATCCGACAAGAGTATCGGTATGGAACTGGCGCGGGATATCGCCAATGAAACCGTACTGGCCTGTCGAGCACAGGGCTATCACGTCAGTGCCGTGGTGGTGGATCGCTTTGGGCTGCTGCGGGCCGCCTTGCGCGATGATCTGGCTTCGCGCTTTACCCTGGAGATTGCCGAGCGCAAGGCCAATATGACAGTAATGGCCTGGACCGATAGTGGCGCCTTCCGCAAGGCGCGGGGTGACATCCGCCCTGAGCTGAATCATATCGACGGGGTGATTGTAATGGAAGGTGGCATAAAGATTGTCGCCGCCGGTTATAACCTGGGTGCAGTGGGCGTCAGTGGTGCACCGGGTGGCGACAAGGATGCGGCCTGCGCACGCAAAGGGCTGGAGAAATTGCGTGAACGGATCGAGTTTTCGGTTGAATAGAACTCGCGTTCCGGCTGTAATGATGCCTTGCAATAAATTGACAACTCAGGGAAAAGAAGCTGCTTAAAAAGTTAATAACAGTTGGAACCATGCTGACCGGTATCTGCACGGTATTGTGGGGCGTTTGGGTGATTATCTCGGGTCAGTTTGTCTGGGGCGGTAACTATACACCGGAGGGCAGGGATAGCGGGATCGTGATTTTTGCGATTATTGCAGGGTGTATCGCTGTCGGCTGGGGCTGTCATGAATTAAAACTGGACACGCAAACTCTGACGGATACATCAGATTCTTCCTGAATTTGTTTTGTTGCATAGCAGGGATAACATATTCGATGCAGCGGAGGATATTGCGGTGAAGATTATAGGGACAATTTTCAATCTATGCATCTTCCTGGCCGGGTGCGCCATGGTGCTATGGTCGGTCTGGTTGCTCAAGCCATTTAGCATTATTTGGGGAGATTTGCACATACCGGACGACGAGTACTGGGCACAAATAGTCTATTTTTTCCTGCTGGGAACTGTAGCGATTAACTCCACGTATGAAGAACTGCTCCATATGTATGATTCGTTTATCGGGAAATTGAAATAAGTCGTTGGATATTCTGTTTGCCGCCGGCGCTGTTTAATCGGTGTGGTTTGATTGTCAGGATTATCAATCGAGGTAAAGAGGCAAGTCGCCATATATTCTGGTCACCTTATGTGCATGACATTACGATGACACATCTTATCCTGTTCGACGGTGAATGCGGCCTGTGTCATCGTTCGGTGCAGTTTGTCTTGCGTTACGATCAGGGAAAATATTTCAAATTTGCCGCCATGCAATCCGCCATTGGGCAGCGCATCCTGCAGGAGTTGCAGATGCCTGCGGAAGATTATGCCAGCTTCCTGTATATCGAAAAGGGATCGGTATACCAAAAAAGTACCGCCGTGATGAAAATTGCGTGGCGACTGTCCTGGCCGGCCCGCTTGTTACTGGTATTGGCTGTTATTCCACGCCGGTTGCGGGATTGGGGCTATGATCAGATTGCCGGTCATCGATTTTACTGGTTTGGAAAGCGCGACATATGCCAATTAATCGACAATACAGACAAGGATCGGTTTATCGAATGATGAAGACAATACAACTGTTATTGCCTGCACTTGTCCCGGCCTGGAATTTTTTTGACAGCATCGGCCCTTCACCACGTATCCACTACCAGTTGCTGGATGGACAATCAAAACCAGTATCAGACTGGTGTGAATATCATCCCCGGCCACAGCATGTTTCATTTGGCAAAATGTTGCGGCGTATGGTGTGGAATCCCCGCTGGAATGAAACTCTGTTTCTGGTGAGTTGTGCGGAACGACTGTTGGCGGAACCCACCGCTCATAGTGAACACGAAATATTCAAACGCATTGCCCGGACATTGTTACAACAGCCTGAGCCGTTGCCCAGAGAGCAACAACTGCGCTTCAGGATAGTGTTGCTTTACCGTGAAGGCAGTGAGTTAATCGAAGAAACCGCCTATGAATCCGGTATGGTGGCAATGACTGCGTTGCAGGAAACGGTGACAACCGCATGATCCTGATGCTGGACAGCGCCATGCGCGCCACCGGGTTCATGCTTGGTTTTGCCTTTGTGCTGCAAAGTCTGGAACATATCCGATCATTTCAAAATGAGCAGTTGATCTTTTTGCCGCGCCTGTTGTTGGCCCTGTTGCTGATGGCCGGGTTCCAGCCGTTGTGGGTTACCGGCGGTTTATTGTTACTCTACATCATTGCCCTGCATCGCTTTCAGGGACCCTACAATGGTGGGGCGGATCGCATGGGGCTGTTGATCCTTTGTTGTTTGTTCCTCGCGTACTTGTTACCCCCAGGATATTGGCGAGAAGTGGTGTTTGGTTATCTGGCCCTGCAATTATTACTCTCTTATTTTGTTGCCGGACTGGTCAAGGTCGTGAATCCTGACTGGCGCAGCGGTACCGCACTGTGTGATGTCTTTCGTTTTTCCGCCTATCCGGTCAGCGAATCACTCAGGGTATATGCAGATGCACCCCGATTAATGTGGCTGATGGGGTGGCTGGTAATGATTCTGGAATTGTTGTTTCCCCTGTCGATGTTTGCCGGTCGCGGTCTGCTGGTCATGCTGGGTTTGACCGCGGCTTTTCACTTTGCCAATGCCTGTCTGTTCGGATTGAATCGGTTTTTCTGGGTCTGGATCGCCGCATATCCGTCTATACTCTGGTTACAGTCACGCATCATGTAAGCGAGGTCGATCATGCCGTGGAAAAGAATGGTTTGCAGTCTGCAGTTGTTGCTGTATGCCGGACTGGTGACTGCCGGTGAGCCCTTTGACTGGTTATCACGCGAACTGGTGGAGTCTTCACCTGTGGGTGATATCGAGGTTTTATATAATAAAAAACACAGCAAGATACTGAACCGACGTATTGTTGAGGAAGGTGAAGAGGCGATCACTGTTCTCAGTACGCGCATTGATTCACAGTCCGATACGATCTATGAAGTCGAATATTACGCCGGTCCCAGTGTCGATCCTTCATTTACCATTTATAAAATTACCGCCGGAAAACGCAAGGAGATTGGCGGTTTTGGGGCAACCAGGGTGATTATCCCCGGCAATGGACATCTGTATTCTTCCGGTCATACCAATACCGTTTTTGATGAAAGACGAAAATATAAACTGGACGGGGACAAACTCGTTGAAATTAAGCAACCCTATTACTATGTCGGACTGAAATCGACAGTCAGGCAAGAGATAAAAATCTATGCAACACAGAAGTTGCAAAATGAAGTGGCCAGATTGACACCCGGCGCGGAAATTGAAGTGTTGCTGAATGACGACAAGTATTACCTGATTCGCACCCAATTCGGTTTATTGGGCTGGTATAAACTGACAGACGTTCAGCCCGCCGGTCTGGACCACAAATCAGTTATTCCCGGTCTGTATTATAAGGGTGATTAATTGGTGAATGCGGCCGACGGCATGCATTTGATGGGTTTGTTAATCACATCACTGAGCGGCGGCAGGAAGGCCTCTGCCTGTTTGATAAAGTCATCGCTGTAGGTCTGTTTCATCTCAGCGCTGATATTGTGCCAGAAACCGTTCGGAAACAGCGGGTGATCGATTTTATCATTAACGGGCAGCCCGATGAGCTTGCGCAGACTGTACATTGCCATCACTTCCAGTGGCAGCAGCATCCGGTGTGCCATATCAAAACCGGGCGAGTAATAAAAGTCCGGGTAATGTTTCTTGTGCAGAATATCGAAACCGGTCATCCGGGTTGCCACTGCGAGATGATAGTCCAGCAATGCGTGTATATTTTGTGATTGTTGATGGTTGTTCCAGGTGCGGATGATATGGCCGTGGATGGTTTGGGGCAATGTTTTGGTGTCAACAGGGCGTTTCAAAAAGAGTTTGGCCAGGTGACGAATAAAATCGGCATTGGGCATGTCGACAAGGTCAATGGATTCACACATATTGATACCGTTGGCGTACTCACTCAGCATAAGCATGGCGGTCTGATCGGTATAAAACAGTGCGAAGGTCAGGTTTTCCACCAACTGGTTAAATATACCAATATAACCACGATAACGGGATTTGCGTCGAGGCTCATTGGCCAGTAAAAAACGGTGGGCGAGGAGTTTGTACCTGTATGCACCTTGGAGATAGTGCATACCTGCCGCAAAATCCTGTTTGACATAGATCTGATAAGCACTCTTTGCCATCAGTACATCGGCATATAACACCAAATCCAGGTCCAGAGAAGAGGTGTCACCGTTTGAGAATTTTTGCAGGGCTTCCGCGTGGATTTGCTTCAGTACCGCTTGCTTTGCATCATCAAACAACCACTCTTCGGTCGTCTTAACGCATTGCCGGAAGGCTTTTTTCCTTGAATGGGTGTCCAGTAAAGTATACATAATGGGTTTCGCTGCCGACTGTCGGATGAAAATTGTATCTTCTGCCCGTCGGTTAGCTACACAATCCCGTCGGCTTCGTCCATAATAAAGGCAATTGTTCATGTCAGACAATGGTCGTCTGCATGAAAGTTGTACAGCAAATGCCGTAACGGGAGGAAACGATGTCGGCCAATGAAAAAACAAAAAAAATACTCGAACTGTGTGAGAAGCATTGGGAGAAAAACAAACTGAATTGCAGCGGCTATGTCAAGGATATCGCGACTGATCTGGGGATCAGTCTGTCAGGGCAGGCCAATGACATTATTGATCAGATCCAGAAGGCACCCTGGAAGACCCTGAAAACCGGCGTCGATGCCCGCTTGCAGGCGACCAACGGCATGTTCGTTATTGCCGGCTTGAAAGATCAACCCAACGGGCACGTCGCGGTTATTGTTCCCGGCGCATTGGCGCACGGTAAATACCCTACCGGCTACTGGGGCAGCCTGGCAGGCAGACCGAAGAAAAACACGACGATTAACTGGTCCTGGAGCAAGACGGACAGAGACAAGGTTATCTATAGTTACATCGCGATCAAATGAGAAACATATATATAACATTCATTGCTGTAGTCGGACTTTGCGTGTCCGGCTGTACAGCGCAGCCGATGACGGACAGGGCGGAAGCAGGCGCCGCCCATGTCTGCCAGACCACTGCCGATTATACCGCTCACGAGACAGAAGACCATACCATCCGGGTATATGATCCCAACCGGAAAAAAGACCCGGATATCTGGCAAGGTCCGGTTTGTATCACCAACAAAAAAACCGGCAAGACCTGCGGCTATGATCTTTCCCTGATCAAACAATACGAAGTACAACGCGACAAGGGGTATATCCTTGTGGAAACCTTCAGCGGTTCAAACACCGCGCTGTACCGTGTAGAGATAGCGACCTGTGGACTGGAGAAGTTACGGTAAGAGTCGGATGGGTTAACGTTGCATGTTGGTAATGGAGACAGCCGATGACTGAGCTCAACGGATCAAGCATTGCGATTGAAAACATCGATCGCAAGACCACGGTCTTCAGCCGTACCTCACCGTACCAATCCGATGAAAATAACACTTACCTCGATCCGGAAGTCATCATTATCAAAAACGGGATTGGCCGGGATCTGTTTAACCGGATGATCAAGCAGTTTGACTATAAGGAAAAGGGGGCCATACCCATCGATCAGGTCAATTATCCTTATTATGTCCTGACCTGCGAGTGGCTTACCGCCGGTTGTCGCTTCGGCAAGTGGGCGTATTTTGAAAATCTGGATGACTTGTCACAAGTGGTGGTTACCGAAGGGATGACGGACGACTTCCCCGCATTTCGGGAAGCGCTGATGTCGTTATTGAACATTACCTGATCCATCCGCCCTAAAACCCCATCGTCAATACCGGATTAGCGCCAAAACCGGCCCATTTCAGAGGTGACAAGCCACTGCACGGGAGAGATAATATCGGCGTGAGCGTCGGGCGCAACCATGGTCAGCCGGTGGGCCCGCCGGGATAACAGTCAATCAACCAGAGGTAAATGGAACATGCAGAATTCAACATGGAATAAAGTATTCGACCTTTCAATGAGATTTCCCATTATTTGGCGCAAGCTCTCCGCACTGTCACTGATTTCCGGCGCGATATGCTACCGCCTGCTGGGTACCGTGAACGAGATTTCCATCCAGTGGAGCTGGCCGGTCCATTTCCTGGTGGTGATCGCCGCGATTGTCGCCCTGATCGACTTCGCCAGAAAACGCAATGCCACCGACACGACTGTACTGGGCGACGTGGAAGAGCGCAGCAAGGCCCGCAAAATGTTGTTTGGTTTTACCACCTTCCTCGCCGCGTTGTTGCTGCTGGTACCGGCGGTCGTCCTGCTGAATATGGTCACACCGGGTCTGCTTGGCGTATCGGGAACCACCATGTTCTACATCTCCTGGCTCGGTTTCTCCCTGTTTACCGTCCTCTATTTCTGGTTCTTCCTGCCCATCGCGGATCGCTATCTGGATGAAGAGTTCGGCTCCAAGGGTTTTGTCTGATTAATTCACTCGGGAACCGGCCCTGTCCGGTTCCCGTCTATCGCACCATGTGATTACTTTCTTCCTGTCGTAACAAGATTTCTGCATGACTGATGCACTCCATCTGATCGATACCCCGGAATACCATGACCTGAACACCGATCTGGCCGCGGCTGTCCTCGCCATACCGGACGAGGATTACGCACGTCTGAGCCACTATTTCCATGGTCGCTATGAAAACCGCTATCTCCATCCCGCTGCCCTGCCGCAACTGCAGACCATCATCGAGCGGGCCAGAGCGGAAGCGGCGCGTATCCTGCAACAACCGGTGACTGAACTGCGGGCCGGTTATTGGCTGAACATCATGCGCAAAGGAGATATCACAACCCTGCACAGCCATGATGATGACGATGAGTTGTTGTCTGCGGTCTATTATCTGCAAGTACCGGACGGTTCCGGTGAATTCCGCCTGCATGAGCGGGGCGAAATCCACACCATCCAGCCGGTCGCCGGACGCTTTATGTTTTTCGACCCGGCCCTGCCCCATGAAGTGGCTGCGCATCGCAGCGATATACCGCGGATCTCCATCGGTATCAACATCGGACCGGCCGGTGAAGTGCAGGAATCCGGGATCTGATCAAGTATACTTAAGACGATATCGTTCACCGTCTGCGGAGTCGTCATCGTGAGTCAGCCCCAAGCCCTGATCTTTGAAGTATCAAACAGCAGTTTTCCTGTCGCCGTCATTCAGAACTCCCACAAGCTACCCGTGCTGGTGGAGTTTATGGGCGTCTGGTCGGAACACTGCATCAAACTGGAAGACCAACTGGCCGCCCTGGCCAAAGAGTTTCCCGAACAATTCATCTTTGCCAAGGTGGATCTCGACGAACAACCGGAACTGCGGGAAGCGTACAAGATCACCAACGTTCCCACCATCAAGGTCTTTCACAATGGCGCGGTGGTGCGCACGAAAGAGGGCGTCATGGAAGAGGGAGAACTGCGCGCACTGTTAAAAGAATTCGGTATCGTGAATGAAGCCGATGACCTGCGTATACAGGCCCGTGAAAAACACATAGCCGGCGATACACCGGCAGCGATCGGGTTATTGACCAGGGCCATTCAACTGGACCCGCGCAATACCCGAATCGCACAGGATATGGTGCAGGTCTTTCTCGACATCGGCGAAACCGAACAGGCCAAATCACTCTTTGCCCGACTGCCGAAAACCGACCAGGAGAGCGAGCAGGGCCGCGCCCTGAACGGGCAACTCACCTTCCGCGAATTGGCCGCCAAAACCGCAGGCAAACTGAATCTGCAAGACCAACTGGCAACCAATCCGGAAGACCATGACGCCCGCTTCGATCTGGCCGTCTGCCTGGTGGCGGAGCATGACTACCAACATGCCATGGACAACCTGTTCACTATCCTCAACAACGCACCGGACTACAAGGATGGCGCAGCACGGGAACTGATCATCAGCCTGACCAACATGCTCGCACCCAACGATCCACAACTGGCCCAGGAATTTCGCAAACGGCTGTCGAATCTGCTGGCCTGATTGTCGGGGTGGACTAAAATTAACAGGGTATCTTTCTTGCGATAGGCAGTTAGAGACAGATTGGGTTTGTATGTAATCCAAATCCTGCAGCTGAACTGCTTATGATAAATATGAAGAATTATATATTAGTTGTCATGCTTTATTGTTTGTCTGGTGCGGCATGGGCGCACGGGCAGTTTATTGATGTTGAGGTGGTCTCTTTTCATGAGGCGAAGGGAGATAACAATATAATAACCTTCTATGCAACAGACACTCAATATAATGGAAAAAGTGTTCCTCTCAAGAAAAGAAAGTATGTTGTATTTATTTCATTCGAGCCAGATAAAGTATCGAATATTCAATTTTCTCTTCAGGACCACAAGGAGGCTTTGAACATAATAAAAAGAAATCTTGAGGCAGGAAATGTATTTAAAATTGTAATAATCGGTCAGGGCTATAATCCCATACAGGGAAGAAGTGGCGAGTACAGAAGCTTTGGCTTGACAGTGGTTAATTATGAAGGGAAAAAGTATCCGGCATTTGCAAACAGCAATTTGTGGTACTTTTCACCGAATTGAGATTAGCATGCCTAAACGGTGGCAGGGAACGAGGTGCTTGGAATAATAAGGAAGTGATGGATTAATTCTTTAATTGCTTCGCCATACCTGCTGATTTAATATTTCCCATTGAGGAAGAATATCAGGAATTTGTGATGATAGAGACAAGTATAACCGGCATGGACCCGGCAGTCATTCATCATCGTGTATCCGGCACTGTCAGTGATCAGGAAGTACTTGTCGGAGTCAAAGAGGCGCTCGTACTGGTAAGGGATGTTGTCACGTTAAGCGGGAAATTTGACTTGATCCTGGATATGCGTGGATATGTGGTAAATATTCAGACCCACAGGCGATGGTCTCTGGAGTTTAAGGAACATGAACTGATAGTGGGTAATACCGATAGAGTGGCCGTGGTGGGAGACGACAGCCCAACACTTGATGCGGAAAAAGCGTTGTTGGCATCGGAAAAGCTGAATTTTTTTACCAGTCTGGCAGAGGCCGAGCGTTGGATTGCGAGGAAAGTCGATTAAGCCCGCCGGCTTGGTGAAGTATGCACCCCAACCTGCGTAATGGAGACACAGCTGCATGGAAAATATTGTGAAGTTTTTAATGCGTTTGTTTATCTCCGGCATATTTCTGCTGCCGGTGACTATGCAACTGCAGACGGTTAACGCCGCAACCGGGTCTCAACCTGTTATCACTGATATTCAGGCAAAATTGTTTTATTCATCCAGCGGTACGTTTTCCGAGGATGTGCTCAAAGGTACCGATTTTATTCTCTGGAATGTTGTCATTGGAGAGGGATCGGCAAAAGGAAGCTCCAGGGAGACACTGGTGATTATCGAGGTATCTTCCACACCTGACGCTGTTCACCCGGGACGTTCCCTTGAGTTCAGGGCGACCTATCAGGTGGGTGAGGTCAGTCCAGATGGAAAGCCGAGGATGCGGAATGTCCGCGTCGAAGGGCGGCGCAAGTTTGATACCTTTGGCAAGTCAGGAAAGAAGTATTTTGGATTTTGGCTGGCTGAGACAGGATGTGTGCCGGTGCAAATTCAGGCGAAGATCAACGGTGGCAAGATGACGAAGGTGAAAATCCCGTTTGCCTGCGGTGAATAAATCATAACTCCGGCCCGCAGACAGGGGGGAGGAATGAACCATGGCAGTAATTATCCATATTGAATTTTGAAACAGCATCAGGTTGGTCTGTTATCCCGGCCCGGGGTATGGGTCAGTATTAAATGCCATAAAGGACGACCATGGAATTGAATCTGGAGAAACAGGGCTTTAAGCCGGTTGCCAATCCCGGCGCTGCGATTCCCGACTGTGTCTATCTGGCAAAACGACAAACGCTGAATACAAACAGGGCTGTTTGTGTCGTGCAGTTAGACCAGATGCCTGCCGACTTAAAAGTATATCTAAAATCTGTCCGCTCTCGTGTTGCTTTCAAGGTCGGGTTCTTTCCGATATTTTGGGGGCTGGGTCTGCAAGTTGTGCTGGTTTGTCCGGGGATAACGTCAACGACTGAGTCTGTTCTGGAATATGTTGCCAAGTTCGACAATCAGTGGGCAATAATCCAGAGTGTATTTTTTGTCGACCCGGATAAATGGGAATTCAAGGCTGGCAGATCCTGGGGCCAATTCTTGACGGGCAAATATCAGGAGGAGATATTCCGGCAATTACAAGTCACTTATCGTGATGTCAGTACGTAATCATGGCATAAGATGCTTGCCGAGAGCGGTAAAATGGCACCAATAATTATTCAGGTGATTTAAAACATGTTCAATATGCATGATGAAGGTTTTTTCTAAATACTAACTGACTGTTACATGAGCCTGCAGGATGGGATTGGCAAGCTTGCATCACCGTACTGGCCTGGCGGTTTTATTTTTGTCTGTACTCGGTTGTAACAGTGCCTTCTTCGTCTGTATAAGTGAATTGTTTTGAATCAATAAATGTCACTTTATCTCTCATTATTTCCCCCGGCTTAAAAGTATCAGGGGAATTGGTATGGGTTATTTTTACAACCAGCGTGTCGCCCTCTGCTTTCCAGGTGCCTTTTGCAGAAATAATGGTTTTCCCTTCCTGGGTCGTAACAGAAATAGTGTATGCGCACGTTTTATCTCTGTAATATGTGGCTTTGCTTTCAATTTTATACTCAGGCAGTTCAGCTGTTGTATGCCAACTTCCCGGCAAGAACTTTTCGATATCTTTGGAATCAACACCCGCATAGGTGGTGCTGGAGACAAGAAGAGTAAATATGAAAAGTATTGTCTTTTGCATGGTAATTCCTGTGGTTCCAGGGAAAAAATTCAGGAAATAGTTTTTTCTCATATTCATACTGTTTGATCCCACTGCGATAGCACAAATAGTGCAATAATCCAGAACCCCATGCTGTGGTCTCCTGCATGACGATGAATGGAGATTACACCAATTTTAAAATATCAACCACTCAACGGCCGACAGAAAAAGGCCTTCAGGTAGGCGGTTTCCGGCATGGCGGCGTGGATCGGATGGTCCGGTCCCTGGTAGCCCTGTTCGAGGATTTGCACCAGTTGTGTTCCGGCTGCCTTGCGTGCGGTTTGCCAGAGTTGGTCTGCGGCCAGATGGTGTGAGCAGGAGGCGGTAATTAACACACCGTCTTGTGCCAGTAATGCGAAGGCCTGTTGGTTGGCCCGGTGATAGGCGGTCATGCCGGCCTTGATGTCTTTACGGCGTTTGATAAAGGCGGGCGGGTCGAGGATGATGACATCGAATTGCTGTTTGTCATCCTGTAATCCTTTCATCATCTCAAAGGCATCACCACTGAGTGCGGTAATTTGTTCCGGTTTGCCATAGCGCTGCGCGTTTTGTTTGGCGACGTCTGTAAAGCGTGCCGAGGCATCGATGAAGCTGACGGATTTCGCGCCGGCCTGCAGGGCCTGTACGCCCCAGGCGCCGGCATAGCAAAATACATCCAGTACCCGTTTGTCTTTGACATAGTGTGTCATGCGTGAACGATTCAGACGGTGATCGTAATACCAGCCGGTCTTTTGCGCGGTTAACAGCGGTACAGTGAAACTGATACCGTTTTCGATCACCTCGGTTTCATCCGGGATGTTACCGCTGACAGTTTCGCTGTACAGGGGCAGCCCTTCCTGTTCGCGAGCGCTGCTGTCGTTGCGCAGCAGGATACCGGCGGGGTTGAGCAGTTCGGTTAAACCGGTGATTACCATCTCCTTCATCCTTTCCATCCCGGCAGTGGTGATCTGGACGACCAGATAGGGTCCAAAGCGATCCACCACCAGACCGGGCAGTCCATCGCTCTCGCCGTAGATCAGTCGATAGCAGGGATCGGCAAACAGGTTTTCGCGCAGGGCCAGGGCCTGTTGCAAGCGGTGTTTGAACCAGACCTGATCCGGCTGAACATTGCGCCGCGTGAGCAGGCGCGCGCTGATCAGGGAGCGGGAATTGACATAGGCGGTGCCCAGCGGTTGGCCGCGGTGATCTTCCACCTGCACCAGATCACCGGCCTCAAAGGCGGTCAGCGGGGTGATTTTGGTGTCCACTTCGTTGCTGTAGATCCACAGGTGTCCGGTGCGCAGACGGCGGTCTTCCTGTTTTTTTAAACGCAAGGGTGGGAGCGGGGATGACATAATACCTGGTCCTTCTGCTGGAACGTGCGGCGCAGTATATCATTCGGACCGGGGGCTGTATTCCCGGTCTGTGCTGAAAGGAATAAAAAGTGGCAGCGGCTGCGTTGCGACGGTTTCTTTTCATTCATCCATTGTCATCCACAAGGGGATACTTTACTCTGGTTTTTGCAATCGTTTTGACTCGGCACGGAGTGGCGATATGTCTATACCGGTAATACCCAATCATCATGCACTGGCTGTCATGTTGTTGACCGCGTTTGCATTATGGCTTTTCACCCGGGAACATATCCCGCTGCAAACCTCGAGTCTGGCCATCCTGGTTGCATTGTGTGTCGGCTTTGAAGTGTTCCCTTTCCATGTACACGGTCGACCTTTAGCGGCGGTGGATTTCTTCAGCGGTTTTGGGCATGAGGCGTTGATAGCGGTATCAGCCCTGATGGTGGTCGGACATGGTTTGATTCGTACCGGTGCGCTGGAGCCCTTCGGACGCATGCTTTCCCGTCTCTGGTCGATCACGCCGGTGTTTTCCCTGTTGTTGACCTTGTTATTTGGTGCGGTGCTCAGTGCCTTTGTTAACAATGTCCCTATCGTTATCCTGCTGTTACCCATTCTTATCAGTGTCTCCCTGCGTACCCACAGCAAGGCCTCTGCCGTGTTGATGCCCATGGGTTTCGCCACGCTGATAGGCGGGATGGGAACCACCATTGGTACATCCACCAATCTGCTGGTGGTCTCGATTGCCGGTGATATGGGCTTGCCCCGTTTCGGTATGTTTGATTTTTTGTTGCCGGTATCAATAGCGGGCGGGATTGCGATTTTGTATTTGTGGTTGATTGCGCCACATCTGTTACCGGAACGTGAGACACAGCTGGCGGATACTTCACCACGGATATTTGCCGCACAGTTGAAAGTCGGTGAAGAGAGTTATGCCAATCAGCGTACCCTGGCTGAGGTGCTGGAGAAGAGCGGCGCCGGGATGCGTGTAACGCGCATTCGTCGCGGCCCGGATAACTTTTTAATGCCCTTGCCCGATGTGGTCTTGCAAAGCGGTGATTTGTTGCATTTACGTGATACGCCGGAACGGCTCAAGGAGTTTGAACAGGTGCTTGGCGCAACCCTGTTTGCCGGTGACACACAGGTGGATGAGGAGAATCCGTTGGCGGCGGAGGATCAACAGCTGGCGGAGATCATTGTGGCGCAGGGTTCACCACTGGAAAACAGCACAGTGGCGCAGCTGCATTTTTCTGATCGCTATCAATTGTTACCCATTGCCTTGCACCGTCCCGGTCGGCAGACATTGACGCTGCAAACCGAGATCGCCGAGGTGCGCTTGCAAGTGGGGGACATTTTGCTGGTGCAGGGGGCGAGTGAACAAATCGCCGAGGTCAAGCGCAAGGGTGATTTGCTGGTGCTGGATGCCACCGCCGATCTTCCGCACACCAGCCGCGCCCCGATTGCATTGGCTATTATGGCGGCGGTGATTCTTGTCGCGGCAATAGGTGTGTTGCCCATTGCCATCAGTGCTGTTGCCGGCATTCTGTTGATGTTGCTGACACGCTGCCTGGGCTGGAATGATGTGGCCCGCGCGCTGAATGCACAGGTGATCCTGATTGTGGTCGTCAGTCTGGCGCTGGGCGATGCCTTGCTGGGTACCGGGGCTGCCGATTATATGGCGAAAGTGTTTGTGGTGTTGACCGAGGGCTATTCACCGCAAGTCATGCTCAGCGGCCTGATGTTGCTGATGGCCTTCATGACCAATGTGGTTTCCAACAATGCCGCGGCCGTGATTGGGACACCGGTGGCGATTGGTATAGCACAGCAATTGAATATCCCGGCGGAACCCTTTGTACTTGCCGTCCTGTTCGGCGCCAACATGAGTTACGCCACTCCCATGGCCTACAAGACCAATCTGCTGGTGATGAGTGCGGGCGGTTATCGGTTCAGTGATTTTCTGCGTGTCGGTATTCCGCTGACCGTGATCATGTGGCTGTCACTCAGTTGGTTATTAGCGAAAATCTATCTGACCGGATAAGAATGCCCGCCGGGAACTGTCAGCGCCGCCGTTTCTTGCCGCCGAATAATGAACCCAGCACGCCACGCACGATCTGTCGACCCAGAGAACTGCCGATGGCCCGGGTGGTGCTTTTCACCAGGGTCTCAACAATGGTATCGGCTTTGCGGCCACGTCCGGGTTTGTCTGCGACAGCGGGTTGGCTGAACATCTGCTTTTCACTGCGCGACTTCAGCTCTTCATAGGCGGAGGTGCGATCCAGCGTCTGATCATATTTGCCACGGAACGGTGAACGTTGCAAACGTTCTTCACGCTCGGCGCCTTGCAGTGGTCCGATGCGGGATTGGGGCGGGGCGATCAGGACACGTTCAACCGGAGTGGGGGTGCCACGGGTGTCCAGTACCGAGACCAGCGCCTCTCCCACTCCCAATTGGGTGATCACCTGTTCGGTATTCACGCCCGGTTTGGGGCGGAAGGTTTGGGCTGCAACCTTGACGGCCTTTTGATCCCTGGGCGTAAAGGCGCGCAGGGCGTGTTGAACACGATTACCCAACTGACCCAATACCTCTTCCGGTACGTCCAGCGGATTTTGGGTCACAAAATAGATCCCCACTCCCTTGGAGCGGATCAGGCGTACCACCTGTTCGATCTTTTCCAGCAAGGCCTTGGGTGCAGTATCGAATAACAGATGCGCTTCATCAAAAAAGAACACCAGTTTGGGCTTGTCCGGATCACCGACTTCGGGTAACTGTTCAAACAGTTCCGCCAGCAGCCAGAGCAGAAACATGCTGTACAGGCGTGGCTGGTGGATCAGTTGTGTGGCGTCGAGGATGCTGATCACACCATTGCCGGAAAAATCGATCTGCATCAGGTCCTGCAGGTTCAATGCCGGTTCACCAAAGAACTGTTCACCACCCTGTTCTTCCAGCACCAGCAGGGCGCGCATGATAGCGTTGATACTCTGCGCAGGCAGGCTGCCATACTCCGTCTGCAGTGATTTGGCATTGTCTTTCACCCAGTTGAGCATGGATTTCAAATCTTTCAGATCCAGCAACAACAGGCCTTGATCATCGGCGATGCGAAACACGGCATATAACACGCCGCTTTGGACATCATTCAGTTCCAGCAGGGCCGCCAGCAACAGAGGACCCATCTCGGAGATGGTGGTGCGCAATGGATGACCGTTAATGCCGTAGATATCCCAGAATACGGTGGGGCAGGCGTTGTGTTGGTAACCCGCCAGCTTGAGCTGTTTGACACGTTCCTGGATACGATCACTGGATGAACCGGCCACGGCCAGCCCGGACAGATCACCTTTGACATCAGACAGAAAAACCGGGACCCCGGCGCGGGAAAAACCTTCGGCCAGGGTTTGCAGGGTCACGGTTTTACCGGTCCCTGTCGCCCCGGCCACCAGACCATGACGGTTGGCCATACCATGGTGTAATACAACAGCGGTCTGTTTATTGCCGCCCAGTAATATGCCTTCGCTATGTGTCATATTGATCCTCTGGTTACACAACATGCGCCGATACTGCTGCTGAGATTATAGGAAGGCGGGCGGAAAATACAGTATGCACAGAGAAAGTTTTACAGCCCGGCCCCTGCCGGGAAAACGGGACAAGGTCGGGCTGTGATGTGCTGCAGCGACAGGATTACAGATATTGGTTGAACCAGGCCAGTTGTTTCTCCGCCACGAGTTTAAACTTCTCGCCGGAATAGACCTCGTAGTGCGTGGCGCCGGGGACACAGAAAAAAGATTTGGGTTCATTGGCGTTGGCAAACAGGCTTTCCGATTCGGATAACGGGTTCACATCATCCTTTTCGGCGGCGACGATTAACACCGGTATGTTAACCGAGGGGATCACCGCTTCCGGAATACATTCGATGGTATGTTGCAGGGTGGTAATGGGGATCTTCACTTTCAGTTCGGGGAATTTTTCCACCGCATCAGTGAAGAAATCCTGCGACTGTTGATCGGTGAGCACCTGATTGACCGCGAGCAGCATGGGTTTGTTTTTGGTGACCGCCCGTTGCCAGGCCTTCTGTAACATGGCGTGGAGCTTGGCCTTGTCCGCCTCATTTTGACTGCCGGTGATAACCCGTTCACCGTTGCCGAAGGTCAATTGCACCACCAGACATTTCACCCGTTTGTCCACCGCCGAGGTCATGACAGCATTGGCCCCGCCGAATGAACTGCCCCATAAACCAATTCGGTCGGCATCCACTTCCGGCAGGGTTTCGGCATAGGTAATGGCATTGCGTATATCCACCACCTGCTCACGGGGGATCAGACGGCCCCGTTCACCCTCACTGGCGCCGAAGCCGCGATAATCAAACAACAGTGCTGCATAACCCGCTGCCGCAAAGGCCTCCGCATAGGCGGGTAACAACAGCTCTTTGATACCGGCAAAACCGTGACACAAAATGATCACGGGAAGCTTGCTCCCCTCGGCATAGTCATCCGGCAAATACAAATCGGCTGCAATGGCAGCACCTTCCGAGAAAAATGTAACGGCCCGTTTCATCACCATCCTCCTGATATTATTCTTGTCGCAGCAATCAACATGATAAATGCAGTGCAGTGTAATCGACCGGACGGGAGGAATACAGCGCTGATCCTGACAGCGAGGCTGATATCTATATGTGTGTAATTCAAATCAGGCAGGGCGGTATTTTGTCATTGCAGAGTGGCATCGTTGAACATGTTCATGCATAGCCGCCATGCAACAAGGTGCAGCGGATTCAACCACCTGATAGCTGCTCAGCCGGTTTTCGCGTAGCGATACTCCGCCTCATTGGCAACACACTGCCGGGCGATATCACGGCATACATTAATCACCCGATTGGCCAGTTCCTGGCTTTGCGGATATTGGCTGAGGTAGGGCCTGAATTTATCCAGTCCCGCAGTCACCTCATCGATGTAGGCGATATTCTGTGCCGACAGCAGGTTGCCGGCCAATACTCGCCTGCGCAGATTGTACAGCCGGGGCAGGCATTGGTTCTGATATTGCTCAATGAGACGTTGCGGATTGGTCTCAGTGTCAGCGTCGTGTCGTTCCATTTCCTTCTCTCCTTGTGTCCCTGTTGACAATTCGATTTGGAAAAATTTATTGATTTTATAGTAAACGTAGCGGCGCCTAATCCGTAAGAAAATGATGTACGTCAAAAAAGCTGCAGTTATACAGGGAGTGTGCCGGTAAATGACCTTTTTCTAAGTAATAAAACCATATTTAGTATTGATGCTTTGCGTGATAGCCACACAGAGAGTAATCATCCTGCGGCCGGATGTGCGTGCTGTTGATGATTGACGGAAATGATCGTTAGCGAGTGTTAACGCACCGTCGAACCGGCATCGACCACCAGTCCATGACCGTTCACATAGCTTGAGCGGTTTGAGCTCAACCACATGATGGCGTCGGCGATCTCCTCCGGTTCCGCCACCCGGCCATTGGGTGCATATTGCGCGGAGGCGGCCTCGGCCGCCGCATCGTTTTCACCGGTAAAACCGGCCATGGGGGTGCGTACCCCGCCGGGACAGACGGCATTAATGCGAATGTTCTGTGTCGCATATTCCAGCGCGGCGGTTTTGGTCAGCCCCAGGATGCCATGCTTGCCGGCCACATAGGCAGACAGGGTGGGAAAGCCCACCAGTCCGGCAATGGAGGCAGTATTGACAATGGTACCGCCGCTCTTGAGCAGGAGAGGAATTTCATATTTCATACACAGCCAGGTGCCGCGCAGATTGACAGCAATGACCTTGTCAAAGGTATCGACGCTGTAATCGGCAGTCAGTGGCAACATGGAACCGAGGATACCGGCATTGTTGCAGGCATGATCCAGCCGGCCGTAATGCTTGATGGTGGAATCCAGCATGCTGCGGACAGCGGTTTCATCGCTGATATCCGCCGTTATCGCCAGTGCGTTACCACCCGCTGCTTTGATCAGTTCTACCGTGGCGTCGCAGCCGTCACTGCCGATATCCGCAACAACGACATTCGCTCCCTGTTCGGCAAACACAAGGGCGGTGGCCTTACCGATACCGGATGCTGCACCTGTCACCAGGACAACCTTGTTGGCAAACTCCCGTTCCATGATCACAACCTGTCAATTCACCAATACCTGTTCAAGTATGGCAAGAGAGCGGTGGTTTGTCAGTGGTGATATTCGTACAGCGTTATAGCACAACACCTGGTGCGGTTTTCACTCGATTCGATCCTGCTTGTATGCCTGCCAAATGGCGAGCAAGACCTTTTCCAGGTCAGGGTGTTGTTGTATAGCATGTCGTGCATGCAGTTTCGCAGGTGGCGCTATGTGGTATTGTGACCCATCAAAGTACAGTGATGTTTGGGTGTATAACCAGAGTTTAAAATTTTCGTTTATGAAAGGGTAAAACACTAAAGGTCTCGTCGGGCATCCGTTTGTCCAGTTCCTCGCCCAGCAACATCTCCATAGCATTTAAGGTTTTTTTCAGGATCATGGTAGCCGCGAAATGGAATATGCGGATTTCACAAACAATGGGTTCGTGGAGGTTTTCCCGGTGTTCTGTTTGAAAGTCGGTCCAGCACAGAATCGGATAATCAGAGAGTGCCCTGTCCACAACAATCCAGGCGCCTTTTTGCAGGATCAGGTCCAGATGCTTGAGTTTCGGGATGCGGAAACGTAACTCGGGTCCGAGTCGCATCATCGCGGTTTGTACATGATTGAAATGGTTGGCCTCAACCTTGCCCGTTCTGGCGGTAAGCACAGGCACTTCGTTATGGCGGTTGTAGAGATATATGGTCTTCAAAAGGCTTTAATCCGTTTTGAGCTGCACTTGTTTAATAAGTGTAATCTATATATCGGGGAAAAAAAGCCCGGTCCGGTATAAATACCGGCCGGGTCGGATGCTTATGGCGCCTGCACTTACGAAGTCAGTGAGGCAAACAGTGTCGGTAGTTTTTCCGGTAAACGGTCGACATTATCGATGATGGTGTAGTTATTCTCACCAAAAATACGTTTCACATAGGCATCTGCATTGGGATCCAGGGTCAGGCAGTAGGTCAGGATACCGGAGCTGTAAAGTTCCTCAACAGCCTTTTTGGTGTCATGACGCAGATGTTGCGGATCGCGCTCATCAATGTCAGCGGGTTCACCATCGGTGACCAGCAGGATCAGTTTGCGACGCTCGGGTTGTTTATGCAGGTGGTAGCCGGCGTGACGCAGGGCTGCACCCATCCGTGTGGACAGGTTGCCTTTCATACCCGCAAGACGACCTTTCACTTCATCATCAAGATGCTGGCTGAAGTCCTTAAAACGGTAGTACTGCACGTCGTGTCGTCCGTCAGAAGCAAAACCGTGCAGGGCGAAGGGATCGCCGATGCCATTAATCGCTGTGGCCACCAGAGTTGCCGCTTCACGGGTTAATTCCAGGACCGTCTTTTCTGAGCCACCCATCGGCTCATTGGTGGATTCCGACAGGTCCATCAATACCACGATAGACAAATCCCGCGTGTTCAATACATTGCGCATGGTGATACGCGGGCTGGGCTGTTCGCCCATGCGAATCGCAACCATGGCATCAATGGCGGCATTTAAATCAAGTTCGTCACCGTCTTCAAGGCCGCGCATACGCTGGACGCCCTCCGGTGTCAACAGGTCGATGATCTGGCGTATACGATGCGCAATCGGCTTGTACTCAATGAGAATATTGTTGATGTCTTCCGGGTCGCCTCTGTTCTGGCGACGTTCATAGACGGTTACCCAGTCAGGGCGATGCAACTGGATCTGGTAATCCCATTCCTGGTAGTGGAACGGATCAGATACCGGCTCTTTACCCCACATGTCATTAAAGCTTTTCATGCCGGCAGACAGATCGTCTTCATAGGGGAACATCTCATCCGGGCAGATCCAGATCTCCTGGGCATCATCACCGGCCAGTTCACAATCCACTTCATTGGCCATTTCCATGATGTTCATGACACGACGAACCTGGCGCTGACTGGCTGCCATGTACTCGACGCCCTGACTCCAGTCGAATTCGGCAAATTCCCAGATGAAGCGGTTGTCATCGCGATAAGGAATACGAATCCGCTCCAAAATACGCAGACTGGGAACATTCTTGCGTGCAGAGAACAGATTGAACAGTTCCACACCCATGTGCCATGAGTAGTTGTTGTCGTCCTGCTTCTCTTCGATTTCTGCATGGAAACGCTTTACTATCTCGGCAACTTCTGCATCATTCGTTGTGACTGAACTATCCAGCAGCATGTGAGCAATGTGCTCCAGCTCGAGCATTGCAGGGTGCTCAGGTACATCATCCTCATCAGTGATTTTCAAAAGTGTCGTCCAGAGCTTTTTCAAACCCGGAAAATCCTTTGTCGCTTTATATTCGACACGGGCATCTTCCATGAAGCCGATGAAAAACATCTGTGCAGGGCTTAACTGTTCAGCCGAAATGGCTGAGTCCGTATAGCACATGTGCGCCGCCATGTGTGCTGCAGTGGCGCGGTAAAGTTCCAGACCGGCAACCATGTTATCATCTTTCCCATAGTCATCCACCGCATCCGGCATATGCAGGATACGATGTTCAATATAAGGACGAAAATCCGTGTAATCAGCACCGGTAGGGCGCAGGAAAAAGTCACGACCCCACAGGGCACGCAGGTAAAAATTCAGTTTGCGCTGTACCTTGATAAACAGCACCCCGCGACGTTCTTTTTGTAACATCGCCTTTGAATCCGCTGATTCAAGGTTAAAGTAAGTGGTGAGGTTGTTGAAATCACGGCGATAGGCCTGGGCGCCAAAGTTCGCCCAGCGACGCAAACCGCTTAAGGTCAGTTTGTCCAGCAGTTCATCCATGTGGTTCAGCATGGGGCGTAAACCACGGGCGGCTGTTGAGGCAAACTGGTGAATGAAGGTCAGATAACCACGCAGCAGTTCCCCATCACCCAGATGACGGGCCGCTGACGGCAAACTGGCCAGCATTAAGGTGATCACTTCGCCGGATGTCATGGAAGACAGTTTCATCGCAGCGGTTATACAATCATTTATGATGTCTTCGCCACACTCCTTGGCCACCAGCGGCATTTCCTGCAGGTAGGTGATGACCAGGTCTTTACCCCGACCCAGGTTGCACATGGCTTTGGCGCCGGTTAAATAGGCTTCCAGCCCCGTTGGGGACATGATACGTGCGGCTTCATGGAAGGTGCCTTCGAGTACATCACGTATCTCGGGGGCAACATCCTTCAACTGATCTTCGTAATCTTCGAGTTTGATAGACATGGTTAGCCTCTTTTCCGATTAGCTTTTCTGTCTCACAATCTAATCGTCATAGTCTTTGATTCGTCCATGAAGGATCAGCCCGGCCATGCATCCCTGCATGGCGTTCGACAAGCTGCGTTATGACATTAAGTCATAACGGTCTTGTCTCACCCAAAGAATGTTTGCACTGCTGCATTCAGGGTGTCGCGCATGTCCGGATCATCGGTCAGCGGCGTTACCATAGTCATGCTGCAGGCGGCTTCAGCATTAATGCCTTTGCTGATCAACTGACCTGCGTAAACCAGCAGACGGGTTGAGATACCTTCATCCAGACCATGTCCTTTCAGGTTACGGGCACGATGTGCGATCTGTACCAGTTTTTTTGCCGTTGCTTCATCAACACCGGATTCTTTGGCAACGATTTTGATTTCAGTCTCTTCAACCGGATAATCAAAATCCAGACCGCCAAAGCGTTGCTTGGTGGACTGCTTCAGGTCTTTCATTAAAGACTGGTAACCCGGGTTATAGGAGATCACCAGCTGGAAGTCCGGATGGGCTTCGATCAGCTCACCTTTTTTATCCAAAGGCAAGGTACGACGATGGTCAGTCAGCGGGTGAATAACGACGGTCGTATCCTGGCGTGCTTCAACCACTTCATCGAGGTAGCAGATGGCGCCAATACGCGCCGCAGTGGCCAGAGGGCCGTCCTGCCATTTGGTGCCGTCTTTATCCAGCAGGAAGCGGCCCACCAGGTCAGATGCGGTCATATCTTCGTTACACGCAACCGTGATTAGCGGGCGTTTTAACTTCCATGCCATGTATTCGACAAAACGCGACTTACCACAGCCGGTCGGACCTTTTAACATCATTGGCATACGTGCGTTGTATGCTGCTTCGTACAACTCAATTTCGTTGGCTACGGGTTCGAAGTAGGGTTCTTTTTTGATGACATATTGTTCGGGATCAACAGTATTACTGCTTATGTTCGCTACAGTCGCTTTTTTAGTCGCCATAACACACCTTCGCTAATGTTTATGTAACAATTGGTTAATAAATATTTATGTATCACTGTGAGTTTCATAGTCGCCATCCCAGCCCTGTTCGCGGGCAATTTTCACGGCTTCACCGTGAATACGTTGATGGCGCTCAAATAAATCTTCAGGTAAACGGCTGACCAGGCAACCGTATTTATCCCACTCGGCATTAACCTTGTCTAACAAGTTGTTAATCCCGGCCAGGTTCCAACCCTGACAGGTTTCAGTTTCTTCAATCAGGCCAAACACCCGGGCATCACGAATTGTCTTACCGATCGTGGTCATACCGCCAAAAAGATCATTATCGATACCTACATAACGATCGGATTTTCCTGATTGTGGCGGTCTTGGCATAACTTGTCTCTATTTACATTCTCAACTTATAAAAAAGGCCCCTGACCACATGATGTAGCAGGGGCCTTTTGTTTTCAGGTTATTCCCCGGCTAATTAAACAGCTTGACCGCGGAAGATAACCATTGATGCACCTGCACACTGTGCAAAGTTGTCCAGACCCAGCAGACGAACATGGTTCTTCGGATGGGCTTTGTGACAAGCTTCGCATTCAGCCAGGATAGCGTCTACGTCGGTTTCACCGAACATAGGCAGCTTCCACATGTACCAGTAAGAACCACCGGCATTTTGAGGTTCTGTGTGCTCAATGGAAGGGTTCCAGCCTTTGGATACGATGTACTCGATCTGGGCACGGATCTGCTTGGCATCCATCGGGGGCAAGTAAGAGAAAGTCTCAAACTTGCGGCTGTTTGTATCAGCCAGGCTTGATTTGTAATCTTGCATATCACTCATTGTTTAATCTCCAAAATAATTTCAAATTCGTTCCGGCTTCGCCAGTTGCGCAGTAACTTCGTTGTGCTCATTCTCCGCTGCTCATGTATTTCATATACACTGTGCTGCTCGAATTTCGCACGCCTTGTTTCTGCATCAACTGGCTGTGCCGTATGTTCGAAACCCGGGTTGCTTATTTGTGAGCAACGTCCAGTTTGTCAACTGTGTCGAATTCGAACTTGATTTCTTTCCAGGTTTCCATCGCGGCCTTGAGTTCAGGGCTGTGCTTGGCAGCGTTGGTAAGGATGTCCTTACCTTCTTTTTCAAGTTCACGACCCATGTTACGAGCTTCAACGCACGCTTCAACAGCAACACGGTTGGCAGCTGCACCGGCAGCGTTACCCCAGGGGTGACCTAATGTACCACCACCGAACTGCAGTACAGAGTCATCACCGAAGATGCTGACCAGAGCAGGCATGTGCCATACGTGGATACCACCGGAAGCAACCGGGATAACGCCGGGCATTGAGCCCCAATCCTGGTCGAAGAAAATACCGCGTGAACGGTCTTCTTTAACGTAGCTGTCACGCATAATGTCGATCCAGCCCAGAGTGGCGTCGCGGTCGCCTTCCAGCTTACCAACAACAGTACCTGAGTGCAGGTGGTCACCACCGGACAGACGCAGAACCTTGGTCAGTACGCGGAAGTGAATACCGTGGTGCGGGTTACGGTCGAGTACGGCGTGCATGGCGCGGTGAATGTGCAGCAGCATACCGTTGTCCTGACACCACTGAGCCAGCTGGGTGTTGGCAGACAGACCACCGGTCAGGAAGTCGTGCATGATGATCGGTGCGCCGATTTCTTTGGCGTATTCAGCACGTTTCATCATTTCATCAGAAGTAGGTGCAGTTACGTTCAGGTAGTGACCTTTACGCTCGCCGGTTTCGGCTTCCGCTTTCAGGATGGCTTCCATTACGAAGTCAAAACGGTGCTTCCAGCGCATGAACGGCTGAGAGTTAACGTTTTCGTCGTCTTTGGTGAAGTCCAGACCGCCGCGCAGACCTTCATAACAGGCGCGACCGTAGTTCTTGGCAGACAGACCCAGTTTCGGCTTGATAGTACAACCCAGCATTGGACGACCATATTTGTTCATGATGTCGCGTTCAACCTGGATACCCTGTGGCGGACCATTACAGGTCATAACGTAAGCAACCGGGAAGCGGATATCTTCCAGACGCAGAGCGCGCAGGGCCTTGAAGCCGAATACGTTACCAACCAGAGAGGTCAGAACGTTTACAACAGAACCTTCTTCGAACAGGTCGATTGGGTAAGCAACAAAAGCGTAGAAACAGGTGTCATCGCCGGGTACGTCTTCGATCGCATAGGCGCGACCTTTGTAGTAATCCAGGTCGGTCAGCAGGTCAGTCCAAACTGTTGTCCAGGTACCGGTTGAAGATTCAGCAGCTACCGCAGCAGCAACTTCTTCACGGGGTACACCAGGCTGTGGAGTTACTTTGAAGCATGCCAGGATATCAGTTTCAACTGGAGTGTAATCCGGCATCCAGTACGTTTCGCGGTATTCTTTCACACCCGCATCGTATTTCTTAGCCATGTTTTGGCCTCCTGAGAGTCAGTTTTTGGTTAGTGATCGGTACCTAATACCTGCTCTGTTTAATAACCTATAAACTATAGGTGAATGGCAGGTTTTAGAGTGAGAGAAGTATACGCAGGGCAATCATAAAGTAAATTCAGGATTCTTGATTGCAAGCATAAATAAATACTTATGTGTCCGGCAGGCCTTGTCATTGCTGGCTTTTTTAACTATCACCACACAAATACTCATGGCTGAAATCGGGCTTGCCGCGGAGTAAACAGGGTTGTTTTTCAGCGCCCAGGGTTCCAGAGATCAGTACACCGATGTATTATGCCGCTATTCAGCCTTATATATAAATAAGAATAATTTAATCAGTGATACTGATGTTTATTACCAGAGAGTGTTGATATGGATTGTCCTGCTTGTCAGTCACGCAGTTTGAGTCCGGCGAAAGTCACCAGTGGGTTGCCCGGCTTCGCTTGTAATCGTTGTGGCGGGAGCCTGATTGAGCTGCTCGCCTATAGGATGTGGGCCGAGCAACAACCCGCCTCACAAACGCCCCGGGCAGAGATGTCTGCCGCCCCGCCGGATACCACCAAGGCCCTGGTTTGCCCCAAATGCAGTAAATTGATGGCGAAGTACCGCATCGATGCACAGGGGGAGAATCATATCGACCTGTGCGGCAATTGCGGCCGTTTCTGGCTGGATGGGGGGGAATGGGGGCTGTTGGAGAGTCTCAATCTGCAAACCGGGATGACGGCGATTTTCAATGCCCCCTGGCAGGCTTCCATCCGCAAGGGAGACGCGCAACACCTGGTGGAAGCGCGATTTCAGCAGGAGTTGGGGGCTGAGGCCTATCAGCAGGCCCGGGTGTTCCGGGATTGGCTCAACAAGCAGCCGGACAAACAGCGCTTGCTCGACTATCTGGCCCGGGATGATTAACTCCCGGCTGAGTCGCCATTTCAGTATTAACAGGATCGAAGTCAGGACAGGAAACAGTGAGTACGAAACGCTGTCAACACACGGAAGCCGCAGACATCATTGTCTGTAAACATATTTATAATCGAACCTCTACCGACGGGATTAAGCGTTTTTCCGGCGAAGGCACCAGAGCCGAGTACATCTGTAAACGCTGCGCGGAAAAAAAACTCTTCGCCCCGCACTATCTGTGCAAGGGATGTATAAAGCAACGGGAAGAGGACGGCTGGTTTCGCCGTGAAGGCAAACCCGGAATCCGCTGCCGGACGGAACCGTTCCAGTTTACACGGCGTGAATTCACCACCAATCTGTTTAATGGCAGTCGGATCCTCGCCTTTGCACCATTGCACGGCAGCAGCGCTGCTGTTGTGTTTGATGCGGACGGTCGCCTGCTGCAGATTGATCTGAAAACACAGGCAAGTCGACTGGTGGCCGAGTATCGCCATGAACTGATACGGCGGGACGGTGCCATCCGCTTGTTGGTCAGTCCGGATAATTGTTACGCAGCCATTACCAGCCTGGTTTACCGGGGCGAAGACTATACCGGTAACAAAGGTGTCGTGGTTGAACTCGCCGCAGGACGACGCGTCCTGAATCTGGACTGTGGTGATTATCATACTGAACATACCCTCTTCCCGGTCGCCTTTGTGGAGCAGGCGGGCAGGATGCTGGTGATCCATGCCACCGACTGGAACCGGCTGGACATCACCGATCTGGAAAGCCGCGTCTGTTTGACGGAACGCGATATGGAGGAGTTGCCCGAGCGGGATAATGAGTCGCTGTTTACCGAATGGTATGGCGAGCTGTGTATCTCGCCGGACCGGCAGCGCATCGCGACCATTGGCTGGATGTGGCATCCGGTGGGGGTGGCCTTCAGCTGGGATCTGCAAACGTGGTTAACAGAAAACGTGTGGGAGGCGGATATCGGCCTCTCAAAAAAAAGTTATGCCATCTGGGATTATTTTTGGGATTCACCGTTTTTCTGGCTGGATAACCGGCATCTCTGTATCTGGGGATTGGAGGATTTGCAGGCAGCCAATGATATTCCACTCGACAGCGTCGCTGTCTATGACGCCTGTACTGAAGAATTGCTGGACTGGTTTCCCGGGCCGACCATGGATACGTTTATTTATGACGAATGGTTGTTCTCGGGCAGTCGAGAGCAAGATGATACATTGACGGTATGGTCAGTGGCGGACGGTACTTTGTTGCACACGGAACCGGGTATCAATCCAAACACCTATCATCCTGTGACACGGGAATTTGTCCGGTTTACTGAGGAAGGGACTATGGAACTGCATCACTGGGAAAAAATATAACCGGCCGGGACCGGTATCCTGGTTACCTTGCGGCTGGTTTTGAAAAAAATCGGGGTTGTTATTCCGGTCGGTATCGGTGCAGTGTTCGGCAAACTGTTCAAACGCAAGGAAGCGAGTGGTTAAACAGTAAACCGGAACAGACCTGTGGTTGCAGGGGCCTGTCCCGGAATGGGTTCAAGTCAGGGAAAAAATGTGTCGATAGTGTGATAGCTCGACGAACAAATTAAGCGGGACCGGGTCTATAATCAGCGCAATGGGAGTATGATGTTTCCCGGATTTCTATAGTGGTATTGATGAGGTAAGCAAGTCATGGTTGAGCAGGTAAAACAACACAAGTCATCTCCATTGATCGATCTGTTAATCAGTATCGTCATACCGTCGGTCATACTGATGAAGCTCAGCGGTGATGACGATCTTGGTGCGACCGGTGCCTTGATCGTGGCGTTGTGTTTCCCTGTCGGCTGGGGACTGCTGGAACTGATTCGGCATAAAAAATATAATTTCATCGCCATACTGGGCATTGTCAGTGTATTGTTAACCGGCGGTATTGGTTTGCTGAAACTTGATCCGCAATGGCTGGCTGTCAAGGAAGCCGCCATGCCCGCCATCATGGGGATTGCCGTGTTAATCTCCACCCATACCCGTTATCCCCTGATTCGCACCATGGTCTATAACCCGGCGATCGTCCGTGTGGAAATGATCCATGACCGCCTGACGGAGACCGGCAATACCGAACCATTTGAACAACGTCTGCGGAATGCCAATTATTTATTCGGCGCCACCTTCTTCTTTTCATCCCTGATGAATTATGTGCTGGCAAAATGGATCGTGGTCAGTCCGGCCGGCAGTACCGCCTTCAATGAAGAACTGGGACGACTGACCCTGTTAAGCTATCCCATGATCGCCATTCCCTCCACCTTTATGATCTTCGCCATTCTCTATTATTTGTGGCGAACCCTGCGTGACCTGACCGGCCTGACACTGGAGAGTGTCATGATTGTCAAAGAATAAACAGAAGGCCATGCAAGAGCCTGGAGCATAACCATGAGCAAGCTGACGCGGACACCGGGAAAACAGATCAATACAGAAAAGCTGGATCGTATCGCGGCTGAAGCACGCAAGGCGGCGGAAGAACGTCTGAAAGGTTATCGTGAACAGTCCCTGCGAATTCATCCCTGGATTTGCGGGCGTTGCGGCCGGGAGTTTACCCACAAGAACCTGCAAGAGCTCACCGTCCATCACAAGGATCACAACCATGACAATAATCCTGCTGACGGCAGTAACTGGGAGAACCTCTGCCTCTATTGCCATGACAACGAGCACCAGCGTTATGTCGACAAGGTGCGCGGCTTTGACGGGATGGCTGCTGCGGACAAAGACCCCAAAGGGGCAACTCACAATCCGTTCAGTCAACTCGCCGCGTTGATGGGCAAGGATAAAGAATAATAAAAACGGCCGGTTCGGCAATGGGGAGAATCAATGCGTTGGTGTATATCCATCCTGTGCGTGTACTTTATCGCAAGCGCGGCTTTGTCTGCCGCTGAAATCACTCAAGCTGATCTGAACAAGCTGCGTGCGGCGGCGGAGCAGGGTAACGCTGCGGCACAGCTTGACTACGCCAAAGCGATATCCGAGAAGGATTATCAGGCCGCCCATGTCTGGGCGCAAAAAGCGGCCGATCAAAATCTGGCCGAGGCCTGGTTTTGGCTCGGGCATAACTCTATCGGTGACACACTCAGGTATTACGTCAAGGCCGCCGAACTGGGGCATGAGGATGCCTTGCGTTATGCGCTGGATGGGGCGTTATTTCGGGCCAACAATAAAACCGATCTGGTGTTGGCGAAACGACTGGCTGATCTGGCAAGAAAGAACAGGGTTGATTTGGGTTATGGCACCGAGTCCATGCTGCTGACCGTTGATCGCTGTGTTGAAGCCGGTAAATTACAACCACCCGCCGCTGATCTGCCCTCAGCAGAAGAAAAAACACGCCTGTCGAAGCAGGAAGGTAATTGTGATGCGTATCAACATGGTATTGATGTCGCTCAGGACTATACAAAATATCGCAAATGTCTGCTGTCGGAGTCATACGTGGACAATGCTGGATTGGCGGAAATCTACGCCAACGGCTGGGGTGTGAAACGACAGCCGTTGTTGGCCCTGTCTCTGGTTTGTCATGGCAGTGGTGTACCGGCGGAACTGGAAGGTATGGTGGAAACTCTCTATACCACGCGTGAAGAGCCTGTACTGCACAAACCGTTTTTGTTCTGTGATCATGTCACCAGTGGCATGAATGGCGGTATTTGTTCTGCCCGGGCCGAGGCGGTGCGGCAGGCGGAGCGTCGTAAGGAGATTGGCGCGTTGCAGGCAGGCTGGACGGAACAACAGCGCAAACTATTTATGAGTGCTTTTGAAAAAGCAGATATCTTTTGGGATACCCACTCTTCCGAAGAACAGGATATGTCCGGTACGGCGCGGGCCTCGATTGCCATCGCTGAACATGCCGAGCTGAAAGAGGCCTTTTTAACAGCCATACGTGGTTTTGAGGCGGGCAGGTTTCCGGCGGCGGGTAATTTTAAACAGGTCGATGCCGAATTGAACACGATCTATCGTCAAATCATGGCAAAGGAAAAACCGGAGCAATATGGCACAGTAACCAAACAAGGGATCCGTGACACACAGCGCAAGTGGTTGCGTTACCGCGATGCGTTTGTGAAGTTCGCCTTGCAGCGTTATCCCGGCAAAACCGCCGATTACTGGCGTAACTGGTTAACCGTCAACCGGAATGCTCAACTCAAAGTCTTCCTGGAAGATTAGTCAACGCACATCTGCGGCGTATTCAGAGTGTGATCTGAATCGCATTTCGAATTATCCGGTGTGACCGATGCAAGGGTTTGTTGACCTGGATCAAGTGCCTTCGGTCAATCCCTGTATGATCCTTGGTTCTGCCTGGGCAATGACAGAACAGGCGATGTGTGTTTAAAAAACGCGGGATGCAGTTTATGCGGTGGATATATCCGGTTTTCATGGGTGGAATGATCTTGTGTGTTACCGCCTGTGGCGGCGGGGCCGGTGGCGGTGGTGCGCCTGCATCCTCCGCAGCAGAAGTGGGCAAGCTTATCTTTACTGATCGCCGTTTGTCTGCCAATGGCAATCAATCCTGTGCCGATTGCCACGACCCGGCAGTCGGTTTTGCCGATCCGGATGTGACACAAAACGCACCGGTATCAGAAGGTTCACCGAGCGGTGGTTTTGGCAATCGTAATGCACCCACCAGCGCCTATGCCGGTTTTACACCGGCCTTTGGTCAGGTTGATGTGGGCGGTACACTGTTTTACGCGGGCGGCCAATTCCTCGACGGTCGGCGTGACAGTCTGGAACAACAGGCCAAGGATCCGTTTTTGAATCCACTCGAAATGGCCAACAGCAATGTGCTTGCCGTAGTAGAGAAGGTCCGTACCGCCGCCTATGCCGACAGGTTTATGGCGGTATATGGTGCGAATGTCTTTGCCGATGCCAATACCGCCTTCAACAATATAGCTGCCGCCATCGCCGCCTTTGAACGTTCCGCTGAAATGAACAAGTTCAATTCAAAATTTGATTGCTACTTGCAAAATGCGACGGCCTATCCGTTATCTGCCAATGAAGCAAACGGGTTGACTGTTTTTAACGGCAAGGGCAAATGCAGCGGCTGCCACAGCACCACGCCTGATCCGGTATCGGGCAAGGTTCTGCTGACTGACCATCGATATTTTAATATCGGTGTGCCAAAGAACCCGAATAATCCAGCCAACGTGGCCAATCCTTCTTTTATCGACAAAGGACTCGGAGCCCGCAAGGGGGCGAGTGAAAACGGCAAGTTCAAAACACCCACCTTGCGCAATGTGGCCCTGACCGCACCCTATATGCACAACGGTGTCTTCGCCACTCTGGATGAAGTGATGACCTTTTACAACATTGATGAAAAAGTGACGGCGGTGCCGGCGCCGGAAGTCAGTGCAAACATCACCGCTGATGTTGATTTTCTGGGGTTGACGCAACAGGAGATGGATGACGTGACAGCCTTTATGCGTACCCTCACCGATGGCAGCGGTACAGGGATCTGCTTTTAGCCGCAGGGATACCGGTCTTTAACACTTGCTGTGACATCCCTGTCGATCTCATTCAGGTTTGACCGCCGTTGTTTTACGCAATCAGGACGTGGTCTTGAATTGCGCCACCATATGTTGCAGGGTTGAGGCCAGCAGGGTCAGTTCATCACAACGTTCTGAAACCTGCTTGGCCTGGCCGGCGATAGCGGATGAGCTTTGGTTGATCTGGACAATGTTCTGGTCGATATGCCCTGTTGTGGCGCTTTGTTCCTCGGCGGCACTGGCGATCATGGTGTTCATCTCATTTACTTTGGCAATGGATGCGGTGATGGCAACCAGTGCGTCACCCACTTTGGCGGCAAGGTCGACATTGGAGAGCGTTTTTTCCCGGCCGCGACTGATGGCGTCCACGGCCTGTTGGGCGCCTTCCTGCAATCGTGCAATCATTTCCTCAATTTCTGTTGTCGACGTTTGGGTACGACTGGCCAGCGTCCGTACTTCATCCGCAACAACCGCAAAGCCGCGCCCCTGTTCACCGGCGCGAGCCGCCTCTATCGCCGCGTTCAGTGCCAACAAGTTGGTTTGCTCGGCAATATCCTTGATAACAACCAGTACAGCACCGATGTTGTCACTCTTCTGATGCAGACTGGAGATCACCTCGGCAGCACGTTCGATTTCTTCCGCCATGGCACGGGTGGAGTCGATGGATTGTTCCACAATGCGTTTGCCTTCCTCAGAGCGTGCATCTGCATCATGCGCTGATTCCGCCGCTTTGGAGGCACTGCGGGCGACTTCCTGTACGGTGGCGGTCATTTCATTAATGGCGCTGGTGATCTGGTGTATTTCATCAGATTGTACGGCAACACCGGCGGTGGTTTCATCTGTCACCATTTTCAACACATCGGAGGCGGCAGCCAGTTGTGAGGTGGCGGAACCAACCTGCTCCAGACTCCCCTGAAACTTCTCCAGCATGGTATCCAGGGCCTCAGACATTTCACCGATTTCATCCCGGGTATGAATTTCAGTACGCAACCGCAGATCAGAGTTTTTCTCGATTTGGGCTATGACTTTATTGAATTTCATAATGGGCTTGGTAATGGAATTGGAGAAAACCCAGCCAATGAAAATGGCAACGGCCACCATAATTAAGGTAACAAGTACAGCGGTGTTTCGCAGGCTGTTACCCAGTTCAATTTTGGCATGAAAGGCCTCAAGAACATCAATTTCACTGATGATGACCCAGTTCAGGCCTTTTTGTTGCAGTGGAGTATAGGCAAACAGGGCTTCGGCATTGGTGTAACTCTTGCCGATTGCAACGCCGGTTTCACCTTGCAGTGCCTTTTCCACTCCAATGCTGTGTACATTCAACAAACCGATCGATGATTGCTGCGCCTTGATGATGGTGCGGGTCTTGGCATCGGTAACGATTTTACCTAAATCCTGCCCTTTGCCTTGCAGGCTTGTATATATTGCCCGACTGTTACTGCGCAGCAGGTTATCCTTGCCTGTCAGATAACTTTCACCGGTATTACCCAGTCCGATCTTGTCCCATTGCTTATCGTTGGTCATGATACTGTTGAGTGATTCAGGCGTAATCCTGAAGATCATAATCCCCAGTATCTCGTAGGCATCATCAACCAGCGTATCCTGGATGGGCGAGGCAATGAAGGCGGATTGTTCATTGAATGCCGGCAGGTAAGCTGTAAAGTCACTCAGCGAGACATGTTCATGACTTTCGGCGGCAATTGATTCGGTAAACACCCGGCCCAGTGCGGTTTGGGCAAAGGGGCCGTTCTTCAAAGAGGTCGCGAAGTCGATGTTTTTGTTGGTTGAGTAGATCACATAACCCTGCGGGTTGACGAGATATATCTCCGCTACACCGAGTTTGGCTTTAAAGGTCTGAAGTTGCTGATGGCGAGTGGCATGCTCAGTGTTGTATAACTTGCCGTCATCGGGATCGAGCAGGAAGTGCTTTTCACCAAATGGCGCATCATTCCCGGCGATATATCCTTGCTGGAAACTGACCGCAACCGGATCCATTTTTTCCACCAGCAGTTCGAGCGACTCCGGATCATGGCCGTTCTTTTCATTGAAATACTTGCTGAAGGCATTCTTGTAGTAAGCAGCCAGATTCTTTTTATCTTCGTCCGACCCCTTGATTTGGCCGGCATCCTTGCGAAAGCCGCGATCCAGGGACTGGACCATGGAAACGGTCAGGGAATCGATGGAATATGCCCTGATATTCCTTTGTAACGTCTTAAAGTAATCCTGTATCTGGTGCTTGCGGATTTCATTCAGCGCCAATAAGCGGTCATTTACCTGTTCTTCAATCGCAATCTCGGCCTTGTTATTCGCTTTGAACCAAAGAGACAGGCTGGTGACAACAATGGTTATGGTGGCGAGCAAGGCAAAGGCCAGGAGAATTTTTTCCCGTAACTTAAACTGCAACATCGTCTATCCCCATAATACATAATTTATATCTTGCTGATTGTTTTTTAGCCAAACAGCATTTTCTTGTTAACATCTCCATACATAAATTTCGGTTATTTGCCTATAATCTTTAACATGATTTCACAAATATGTACTTGAAAATTCAGATAAAGATGTATACCGCCATTTCTGGCATAGAAATTCATATGTACTATGTGGGATTTATTGGATCTGTGATGGCGAAACATACAGGATATCCTCGTTTAACCGGCGGCGCAGGCCGTTGATTAGACCGGTGAGGATAATCTTGGAGGAGGTCAGCACCGGGATGGCTATCAGCATACCGATAAAACCGAACAGAAAACCGAAGACCACCACCCCCAGCAGCACCAGCATGGGGTGCAGGTCAACCGTAGTGGCGATCAGGTTGGGGATGACCACCACATTATCGATGATCTGTGCGGTGAGAATGACGGTGACAATGCTCAGCATCATCATGGGATCGGGGGCGCCGGTACCCAATGCAGCCAGCATGGGCGGCATTAATGAGAGCAGGGGGCCGATATAAGGGATCAGGTTCAGCAGACCGGACAACACGCCAAACAGGATCGAGGTATCCAGACCAATTATAAAGAAGCCGGTGGTTGTCACAAAAGCAACGATACAGGATTGCAGGGCCACACTGCGCACATAGCGTTGCAGACGTTGAGCCACCCGAAAGTAGATCAACCAGCCCAGCTCATAGGCGGAGTTGGGCAACCAGTCGATGATGGTGTTGCGCATCTTGCGATAGTCACGTAACAGAAAAAAGGTGATCAGCGGGATCAGCACCAGACTCATGGCCGATTGCATCATGACTCCGGCGGAAGAGACCACCGCCTCGGCACTCCAGTTTTTCAGATCGGCCTGCCAGCGTTCACCCAGTGTGGTGTCCATCTCCACACCGGCCAGATTGATCAATGAGCCACCGAGGATATCCATCAATGCGGCGATCTGTGTGGCGATGATCGGGATACGGGTCTGCAACCACTCCCATTGATCAAGCAACATGGGCACGCCCAGCACCATGGCCAGGATACCCAGGGTAATGACACCGATTAATACGATGAGAATGGCCGAGGTATGGTTCAGACCGTGGCGTAACAGGCGATTCTTGAAGGGATCCAGGATGCTGAAGAGGATGAACGAGGCAAACAATGGGAAAAGTACCGGTTGTAACAGGACGATCATCAACACCAGCACCAGCAGCATGGCCAGATAGATAGCCAGTGCTCGACCGATGGGGTTGGCAAGGATGCGTCCAATCATAACTGTTCCGTATGACCGGCCTGTTCCAGGGCCTTGTTGGCCTGGATCAGACGTTGCGCCAACACATAGGCCAGATTGGAGCCCAGACGACCGGCAAAATAGGGTGAGCGTGACAGCCAGTCTTCCAGTTCCGGACGCAGGAAAAAGATCAGCTCCGTATCCATGACGGCGATGGCATCGGCGGTGCGGGGGACATCCAGCACCAGGGCGATCTCACCAAAAAAATCCCCTTCAGTCAGTTCGGCCAACAACACGTCACCTGAGCGGATTTGCACCTTGCCGCTGAGGATGATTGCCGCACCGGCGCCCTGATCACCGGCATGAAAAATATATTCATTTTCGGCATAAGAGCGGGATGGCATATCGCACACCAGTTGCAGAATTTCCCGCTTTGGGATATCGCGGAACAACGGTGTGGTGGACCACATCTCAATGATGTGTTCAGTCACCGGATTACGTTTGCGAAACAGGTTGCTCCACAGGGAAGAGGATCGTTTGGTCATGCCCTCGGTTTTCCATTATCGGTATAGGTATATGGTTTGGATAGGCCGAAATTCATAATAAATCATCGACTCAGGACGATAAAAACTTTAACCGGCCGCATGGGGCTGTCCGGCGGGAGATGTCTGCAGGGGTAACGGCCGTGCAAAAGGGCTTGCCCGGCCGGTATGGCCCTGCCCACATTTTGTAGCAAATAAATTAGTGATATTAATCCACAGGATTCACATGACCAAAGTCAATGTACTGAACTACAAGCGCGAAGTGTTTAATCTGGCCGGGAAGTATCGAATCATCCCGGATATTGATGCACAGGGGTGCTTTGTATTTTATTACCATCAGGCAACAGTGCAAAACTTTCTGGATGAAGTGGCGTTCGCCACCGGCCTGACCCTTTTTCGTGAGGAGCAGTTTATACAGATCGATGATGCAGATCGATTTGCCGCCCTGCTTGAACAATATGCGACAGGTTTGTTGTCATCGGACCGGGTCTATGTCTGCCAACCATGGATGCGTTCCATCAAAGATGCCAACCTGCCGTGCTATAAAAAATGGGATGATCTGATTCACATACTGGGTGACACGGCCCGGTATTGTCCTGATTGTGAGAACCGGGTTTATTTGGCACTTACCGGTACAGATATCTTGCGACATGTGCAGGAAAAGCACTGTGTGGCCTTTTTTGTCGGGGATGATGTGGTGGATGAGTTTGTTGGTGTGCTGGGTATTGATGATGACTAGCACAAGTCAAGCGGCACCGATCACTTGCCGGACAGGCGGGTAACCCACTGCTCACCGGCAAGTTGTGTCACATCGAGGATAGCCGCCGGAAACAGTCCAAAATAGATGACCAGACAGGTCATCACCAGCAGCAGTATGAGTTCCCGTTTGCGCAGGTCTTGGGCCTGTTCCACCACCGGGTTGGTGAGCGGGCCATAAAAGGTCAGGCGATAACTGCGCAGGAAGTAAGCGGCACTCAATACGATACCAAACAGGGCCGCCAGACCGGCGCCGGTATGGGCTTTCAATACACCAATAATCATCAATAACTCGGCCGGGAAACCATTGGTGCCGGGAAGGCCGATGGCGGCCAGACCAAATAATAAGTAGAAGCCTGCCAACAGCGGCATGGTCTTTGCCGCGCCGCCCAGACTGTGTGTGTGGGTCGAACCGGTACGATGATGAATAAAGCCGGTTAACAGAAACAGTCCGCCTGCAACGAGCGTAAAGTTCAACAACTGGTAAACGGCGCCCTGTATGCCTTGCATGTTATAGGAGGTGATCGCCAGTACCACCAGACCCACATGGCTGATACTTGCAAAAGCCAGCATCAGGCGCAGGTTGTTTTGTTGCAGAGCGATCAACGCACCATAGAGGATGCCAATGACACCCAGACCGGCCGGCAACCAGTGGTATTCAACCGCTGCCTGCGGCGCCAGCGGAATCGCAAAGCGAATCAGTCCATAGGCCCCCAGTTTTAAGCCGGTGATCAAGGCAGCCATGGCGGCCGGCCCTTCCAGGGCCAGCAGCGGTAACCAGGTATGGAACGGAAACAGCGGCGTTTTTATCGCAAAACCGGCCAGCAATAAAAAGAACACCATGGTTTGCAGATTACCGGCCATCGGGGTGTTGAGCAGGGTCAGCAATTCAAAACTCAGTCCGTTACCGGTGACGGCGGCATGATTGAAGGCCAATAACACAAAAGCAAACAACAGCGGTATACCGCCGAGCAACATGAACAGGGTGTATTTCACTGCGGCATAACGCCGATTCGGCCCGATGCCCCACAGGCTGATAAGAAAATAACCGGGGATCAATGCCAGTTCCCAGAACAGGAAGAACAGAATGGTATCCAGTGAAATAAAGATCCCCAGCGTGGCGCTTTCCAGTAACAACAACATGGTGTAGTAAAGACGCGGCAGTGTGCGGATGCTGTTCCAGGAAGCGATGATGACGCCGAGGAACAATACCACGGTCAAGGGCAGGAACAGGACCGAGATACCGTCAACGCCGACACTGTAATGAATATTCAGTGTGGGAATCCAGAGACTGTGCTCGGTTAACTGATAGGATGCCTTGCTGTTGTCAAAGCGGAATATAATCAGGCAGGCGATCAACAGATCAACCAGCGCGGTGAGCAGGGTGATCCAGCGTGCATAGCGTTCCGTGGGATCAAGCCAGATCAAGGTTGCACCGAAGGGCAGGGTCATGATCAACAGACTCAACAAGGGCATGTCATTCAGGTTTGGCATGTCGATTTTTATCCCGCCGGTCGCACAAAGGGTGTACTAAGTAATTGTGCCGATTTTTCGATTAACTCCAGCCAGGGTTCGGAGTAAAACCCGGTGATCAATAACACCATGACGATAGCCAGAGCAAGGGTGATCTCCAGTGGGCCGGCCGGCGGCACGGGTTTGAGTTTGCCTGCACTGACCGCGCGTGGCGGTGACAGGAAGGCGCGCTGGAACGCCCACAGCAGGAAACCGGCGGCGACCACGTTGCCAATGGCGGCGGCGATCGTCACCAGAGCGCCAAAGTGATGCATGGCGGCTTCCAGTACCAGATGTGCACCGTCAAAACCCGGTGTCCCCGGCATCCCGACAATGGCCAGACCGGCCACAAAGAAGGTTGCACCGATTATCGGTATACGATCAAACAAACCGCCCAGTTGCGGCAGCAGTGTCGTGCGTGTGCGCATAAACACCAGACCGGTCATGAATAACAGACCGGCAATGGCCAGACCGAAGTTAACGGAGAGGAACATACTGCCCTGGATGGCAAGATGATTCAGACTGAACAGACCGATGACCAGAATGCTGGTATGACTGACAACGGCGTAGGCCAGCAGGCGGCGCAGGTTATCCTGCAACATGGCCAGCAATGCGGCATAAAAGACCCCGGTGACCGCAAAGGTGACCACGTAGACATGCCAGTGCATGACCGCTTCCGGCAGCAACGGGAAAATAAAACGCAATATCCCATAGATGCCGATTTTCAATCCCAGCAGGAACACCGGGGCCACGGCGATACTGCCGTGTTCCGCTACACGGGGCAGCCAGCCGTGCAGGGGGAAAAGCGGTACACGGATCGCCATACCGTAGAACAACAGGAAGAAGATAATCGAATCATAGGTGCCGGGAATGGGGTTTCGCACCAGCTCAAAAAGATCAAAGGTCCAGTTGCCGTCACCGGCTGCCACATGTTGCCGGCCAAGCATGATGGTGCCGCATAACAGCAACAGAAATCCCGTACTCATGAACTGCAGAAAACGCAGCAGGGCCTTGTCTTTCTCCACTGAAGTTGCCCAGCGCCAGACCAGCAAACCTATCGGCAATAACTGCAAGGCATACAGCAGCACAAACCACAACAAATCCACGGTGACAAACATGGAGACCAGTGAAGACTCAACCACAAACAGGATGACAAAATATTGTGACAGGGCGCTGTAGTTACGAATCCGTCCGTACAGAATCACCAGCAGTGCGAGCAGGGTGGTGAGCAGAATAAACAGAATACTGATCCCGTCCACCGCCGCGTGATAATTCAGCGGACCGAGCAGGTTCAGCCGTTCGGCAAACTGAAAAGCGTTGTTGTCGTGGTCATAGTGACGATACAGATCGACCGCGAGCAGAAACTCGGCCAGGGCGAACAAAAAACCGCTGCCGGTCAGTGCATTCCGGTTGCGCAGCAACAACATGACCGGCACCGCCAACAGGGGTAGTACTTGCAGCAAGGTCAGGATCGGATAACCGATTTGTGTGTGCCAGGCGAGTTCGGTGAATATCATCGTTGTCACTTCCCTACAGGATCACCACAAAGGTGGCCAGGATCAGCAACCAGAGATAACGGGGACGTGACAGCAGCAGATCGGCATGTTGCAAATAGGCGCCGACACGTTTGATGACCTGCAGCAGCTCCTGGCTGCCGGAGCGCAACACCATGCGCTCTTCAAACCAGTGTAATCCGCCGGCGATACGCTCCATCAATTTGCCGAGTACGCCCGCACCACGACCGATATATTGCTGTGCAATGTTGAAATAACTCTCCTTGCGGTGTTCCCACTGTGCCAGCGAAGAGATGGCGCCGGTCTGGGCAGGCAGGCTGACCAGCGGCACGATAATTTTTTCATCGAAGGTTTTCATTTCGGCGGCGAGTTTTTGTGTGGAGCGGACAAAGATACTGTCCGCCATATTGTCCAGCCAGAACCGATGCAGGGCGGCGGTATAGAGTCGGTGCATCCGTTGTAACCGGGCCGGGACCGGGCGGGCCGGACGGGAAATCAGGTTAAGAACGGCCGGGGCGCTCAGGAACTGAAAAGCACGCCAGGCGGCATGGGCGGCCAAATACCAGCTTGCTGCAGTGAACCAGCCCAGACTGCAGAGCAACAACATCAAGCCCACCTGTGCCGTGGTGGAAAAGATCAATGCACTTTTAATATCGCTTTGTACCAGCCCGCTCAAAAAGCCATACAAGGCGGTCAGTACACCGATCATACCCAGCAGGTACAGCAGCGGCGGCGATTGTAACAAGACCGGTTCCAGACGAATGATCAGAAAAACACCGGCATGGACCATCAGTGAACCATAAAACACGGCACTGGATGGGGTTGGTCCTTCCAGGGCGCGGGCAATCCAGGGCGAGAAAGGGACGGCAGCGGATTTGGCCAGCGCGGCAATCACAAAACCGGACGCGATCAGGGTTGCCTGGAAGGTATCGAGGTCGGCGGCTTTGGTTGTTATCGTTTGCCATTCCAGATCACCCAGCCAGACAATACAGAGAAACATACTGAGGATAAACCCGGCATCACCGATACGATTGGTTATAAAGGCACGATTGGCATTGATCACCGCTGTGTTGCGTTGAAAGGCATAACCGATTAACAGAAAAGAACTGATGCCGGCCAGCTCCCAGCCGGTAAACACCAGTGCGGCATTACCGCCGAGGAAGATGAGCAACATGGCGCTGTGGAACAGGGAGAGAATCATAAAGAAGCGCGGGTAACCGGCTTCCCGATGCATATAGTGTATGGAGAAGCGCATGGTTAAAAAGGCGATCACACTCACCAGTGATGCCAACAACAGTGACACACGATCAGTACTGAAGCTGACGGCGATATTGACCGTACCGCTATGCAGCCAGTCAAACAATTCCAGCCGGGCAGGCAGTCGACCTTGCAGGCTGAAGAGGGTAAAGGTGAGCAGCAGGACAAGGGCAGCCAGGTTGAACAGGAGCGCAATCAGGCTGGTTGGTTTTTCGCCTGCCTCCCCACGGCAAAACCCAAACAGGATACCCAGACCGATCCAGACAAAGGCCGACAAGGGTAACAACGGAATCAATCCGAACCAGAGATCAGACATGGGATGATTTTCCTTTTTGTTTGATCAACACAGGTTCTTGTGGACCCGACTGATTGAAATACCAGTCTGCGGATTGGGAAACCGTTTTGAGTGGAACAGTCTTGCCCTGCCAGGGAATAAATCCACGCCCGGGAACGAAAACCTGGATCTGTTCGCTGCAGGGGTCCTTGGCGCTGAGTAATACCCAACCGTTCCCCACCAGTTCCTGCAATACCGGCTGACGCGCATAGATCTTGCCCAGTATATCGGTTGTTGCCTCAACCAGAATCTGCAAACGCATGGCCTCATGGATCTCCACCATCTGTTTCGGCAAGCCGGTGCGCAGATCGCTGCCGGTTCCTTCCATCACGCCATACAGACCGGTGACGTTATGTGTGATCTTGGTGCCACAGCCATATTGTTCATTGTTCACGGTGGAAAAATAATATTCCAGATTGATGCCCGCCCCCACCGGACCGGCCGCGAGCAGGATCGCTTCAACGATGGCGCCGTCCGGATCTTCCAGCGGGTTATAGGAGATCAAAAACACGCGCCGATCAAAGAAGGCGCCCTGACTCAATGAGCGTCGCCCGATGAAGGCGGCGGCATTGGTGGCATGGCCCAATTCAGGTCGTGTCTGACTGAAATCGAGTGAGCGCCGTTTGACATGTCGCAGTGCCTGAAACAGGCCGGGATTGTCGGGCGCAGAGGCGAAACGCCGGCAACGTTCATGTGCAGAATTGAGGCTGGCCTGATAGAGATCAGACTGTAAGCGGGAAAATGCCTTGTGCAGTCCGGCGGGAATGCGATCCGTATCGTACCAGGTGATACTGTCATCACAGGTATTATGCTCTGCACCGATAAACCAGCAGTCATCGGCAAGCACCAGTCCGCGTTCTTTTAGCAGGGCGCGTACTTCGGGACGGTTGGCCATGGCGGCAAAGGTGCGGGCATTGGGACCGCCATGGCGGCCGCTGCAGGCGCCGCAGTCATAGGCGGCCAGATGCGGGTTATTCTGGCTGCCGGAGCCGTGGCCCATTAACACCACAAACTTGCCAAAGCCGTTGCGCAAACCGATGGTGCGTAAAAAGTTGGTGACCCGATCCGCCTGTTCGGTATCGGTAAAACCGAGCCGGGGTTGTTCCACGGTTGCAGGCATGTCATTGACGGCATTGATTAACACATCAGTGGGGACCTGCAGATCAAACCGCTGTTGCATACTGCTGCTGAGACGACCAACCGTCAGCGGCATGAACAATTTGCCGAGCAAGGTCAACAGCGCCAATGGCGCGCCCGCCAGAATCACCGCCGCACTGCTTAACAGATTACGGCGTGATTCATGATGCAGGATATTTTTCACAACAAGTCGCAGGGCACGACGTTGTTGATGTCGTTGCGCGAGATCAATGGCCGCCTCGCGAGGTAATTCTTTTACGGCATGTGCCGGTGTCACGACAATGGGGCACAAGGGCGTAACTTTCTGATCATCCAGTCCCTGCCAGTTTATGGCCACACCAAAGAAACCGGCGGCCCCCATGGTTTCAATCTTTGGGTTGGACTCTTCCAGATGACGGCGAATACTCTCTTCCCGATCATCCATACAGAAGACAATTTGCGCCTCGGGACGTTGCTTGCGCTCCGCCCAGCGGCCGCGGCCATGATTCTGCACCACGGCATTAAAGAGTTGATCCCGGTAGTGATTCTCGTAGGCCTGCAGGAACAGCCAGGCCAACTGTGGCTCGGCCAGATCAAGACAGGCAAACAACTGCTCGATTTGGGCATCATCCAGTTGCTTGATCTCGATCGCGCTTAAACCCAGGTGTTGTGCCAGACGGAACAGTCGCCAGGCACTGCGATAGACCGTATGGCCGCTGTTGTGATCCGCGGCCGGGCTTTTCAGCCAGGTCCAGATCAGATCCGCCAGGTGTCCCCAGCGGGCATTGTCTTTTGGATTGGAAGGCTGTGAGGTCAATTGCTCCGCGAGATTGGTGAGATACTCGGGCAAGGGATGGTTATACAGGTGATAACGGATATACAGCTCTGATCGATGTTGACCAAAATACCAGCGCAACATGGAAAGGCCGGCGTCCACCTGCCACAGGCGGCGACATAACTGCCGGGCAAAGATCCGCTCCATCACCAGTCGCACCGCCAGATAATCGGCCATGTCGATGCGGGTCGGATTTTCTTCGTACTCTGGATGCCGGTGTCGCCAGTTAAACATGCCTGACCAGCCGGGCAGTTCCAGCGCCAGATGTTGCAGGTAGTTGCCCCATTGCGCCTCGGGCAGCAAATTGAGACGCTGTAATTCATTGACGATCACCGCAACCGGATCATCCGGCAGGATCTCCAGTTCGTCGCGCCACTCCGGCAAATCGTCCAGCAGCCGGCCCAGATCATCCATGGCCGTTTGTCGCCAGGCGGCATAAAAACCGGTCTCCCGGCCCGGGCTGTGCCAGGCGGCGATACCCAGATCCAGCCAGGAAGAGGTAAAACGGATCAGTCGCGGGCGAATCTCATCCAGCAGATCATGGCCGGTCAACATCAACAACAGACCGCGCAGGGTGTAGTCCTCACCGACGCGAATGATCAAGTTGCGCAGGATGCGATTGGTCTCATTCCTCACCATCTGGTGGACCAGAGGCAGGTCGCCGCTGCCTTCCAGTTCACCTGCATCCAGTTCGGTCAACATGGCCTCCGCCTGGGCGGGTGAGAGGTCGGTCAACTCTTCCGGGTGGAACAGGAACCAGGCCAGATCCAGTTTCTCCAGACAGGCCGACCAGAGATCTTGAATGGAATCAGCCGTATCTTTGCCGCTGCGCTGTAACAGAAGCCGACGAAACGCCGGGCTGACATCGGCCTGGAATGATCCAAAGGCCTGCATCTCTTCCACCTGCCAGTTTAACTGACTGCCGGTGACCGACTGGAAGGGATGGCAGAGTACCGCCTGCAACACGTCCCGACGATACAATTTGGCATCCTGAAATTCAGCGATGACGGTATCAGCCTGCAAGGTCGGGTCATTGTCGATTACCTTCAGCAAATCATCCCGGGTCACGCGCCCGGTCTGCAAAAAGTCCCGGAATTCGCTCAGGGGCAAAAAGCCGTTTGCGCCGGTTACCTTACGGGCGGCTTCCAGTGCTTCGGCAAAGGGCAGATGCTGAAATCCATGCAGGGTATTGTGGTGGACGAAATCCTGAATCGGGGCCTGACCGGGCAGCACATGTTCCAGATGATCGACGATGGAACGTATCAGTGCCTCGAATCGCCGGGTGGAGTTTTCGTTCTGCGCCATACCTGCCTGCCCTACATCCCGCTAAAAACCGCGCTGAAACGGCTCGCACTGTGGTGAAACAGATTCAGGACCTGAGCCGGCATTACGCCAATAAGGATGATCCCCACACAGAGCAGACCGGCGGCAAACATCTCATGCCGTTGCAGGTCCGGGACACTTTGCATCTCGCTGCGAACCGGTCCGGTAAACAGGAAGCCCACGGTTCGAATTGCATAGGCGGCGCTGATCAGCACACCCACCGTCAGCAACACCATGATCCAGCCCCAACGGCTGAAACCGCCAATCAGGGTATGCAACTCGGCGATAAACCCGGCTGTACCGGGCATCCCCACGGCACCGATAAAGGCCAGGGTGGTAAAGAAGGCGAAGCGGGGCATGGTCTGTACCAGGGAGCTGTAGTGGGTGACTTCCCGGGTATGGGTGCGCTCATAGAGCAGGCCGATCAACAGGAACAGGGCGCCGGCCACCAGCCCATGGGCCACCATTTGGGTCAGTGCACCGGTCAAACCGGCAAGATTCAGGGTGGCTATCCCAAGCAGGACCACGCCCATGTGGCTGATGGAGGAGTAGGCAATCATGGCCTTCAGGTCACTCTGTCGCCAGGCCAGCAGACCACCGTAGATCAGGCTGACAAAGGCCAATACCACCAACAGGCTCTGCAACTGGACCACGGCCATGGGCAACATTTCCGCTGCGCGCAACAGGCCATATGAACCCATCTTCAACAAAATACCGGAGAGCAGAATACTGACCGGGCTGGGGGCCTGCACATGGGCCAGGGGCAGCCAGCCGTGAATGGGAAAAATCGGCATTTTCACCCCAAAGCCGATCAGAAAGCCGAGGAAAATCAGCACCTGGGTCGGTTGAGGCAGGGCCTTGGCCCCGGCCAGGAAATTGCTCATGGCAAAGGAGTGGTTGGGGATGGCGTCAAACACCACCAATAAACTCAGCAACATAAAGACCGAACCGCCCATGGTATAGAGCACAAAGTTCAGTGAGGCGGTTTGTCGTTGCTGACCACCCCAGCGATCAATGAGGAAGAACAGGGGGATCAGGGTCATTTCCCAGAACAGATAAAACAGTGCCCAGTCCTGGGCCATGAATACACCCAACATGGCCGATTCAAGCAGCATGATTAACACATAGTAGCCTTTACACCGTTCTGTAATACCGGCAGAGGCCAGCACGGCGACAAAACAAAGCAGCGTTGCCAGCAGGATCATGGGGAAAGAAAAACCATCCACCCCCAGCGCAAACGAACTGCCAAGTCGGGAATTCCAGTCGTGAACTTCGGCAAATTGCAGACCGGCAGCGGGATCGAATTTACCTAACAGACTCCAGCTGAACAGCAGGGTGAACAGGGAGAACAGAATAGCGATCCGGCGGATCAGTTGATTTCGATCGCCCGGTATACAGGCAATTAACAGGGCACCCGGCAAGGGCAGCAGCAATGTTAGAGTGAGTTCGCCAATGGCCACTGTTTCTGACTCAAGTTGGTTGAGGGAGCCGTGAGATATGTTGCCGCACGATCATGTTTTACGATCTGAATGCGTGGCACTCGAATGAAATTATTGTTTTTCGAGTGGCTGGATGATAACACATTGAGCATAAAAGCATAATTTACGAAAATTCGGCGACTCCGCCGCAGAAAAACCGTAATCCGGTGCCTGATTTTGCTAAAGACATCACAAATAATGGCGATAATTGAAATGCAAGGCATTCTTAATAACCATAAATAATTTATGTTTCACTATGGTTTAACATAGTGACGGAGCGGGAACATGCCATTCAAACACTTTCTGCTACCCCTGAGTCTTATCCCGGCGGCACTGATTGGAACACAGTTATTGCCCTGGTCACTGCTCTCCGGGCTGTTGCTGGGAGCGATCACTTTATTCTGGCTGCTGGACCGCTTTCGTTTCCGGCAACTCACCCGCCATGCTGAAAAACGCCGGAGCCTGAATCAACAATTATTGCAGTTGACCGAGACCGGTGAAAAGGTCGGCAGTTTGCTGGAGAGTGTGATCAAACCGGAGTTTTATCATATTGGTGAAGAATCCGGCAAACTGCGCGAAGTCGTCAATGATTCAGTCCGACAACTTTTCGTGGTGTTCAACAGTATGAATGACTGTTTGCATCGGCAGCAGACATTTATCCGTGAGGTGTTGCTGGATCTGGATAACTCACAGCAGGTGTGTGATGAACAGATCCACGGCATCCGGCATTTCTCGCGTCTGACCGAATCGTTTCTCGGTGAACTGGTCGAGCTGGTGGTGACCACCAGCAAACAGAACATGGATACCGTATACCGCATGGAAGATATCAGCCGGGACGTCACCGTCCTGGTGGCATCGCTGGAAGAGATCGAGCTCATCGCCGATCAGACCGGATTACTGGCCTATAACGCCGCCATTGAGGCGGCCCGGGCCGGCAACCAGGGCAAGCCCTTTGCCATGGCGGCCGATGAAATGCGCTTGCTGGCCGCCAATTCCAAAACCTTCAGTGATCAGGCGCGTGCCCAGGTGGCGGCTATCGGCGACCGGATCCGATCTGCCCAGGGGGTGATGCAGGAGATCGCCGGTCGGGACATGAAAATCAGCATAGAGGTGAAAGATCGGGTGACCGATCTGGTGGGCCGGATCAACGAACTGGACGGCCGCCTGAACGAGAAAATGCAATTGGTTGCCGGACTGGACGGGGTATTGAACGACAACATGAGCCAGGCCGTCATGGCCCTGCAGTTTGAAGACATTGCCAATCAGATCAGCCGTCATATTGAGCAGCGTGTCGATTGGTTGAACCGCTGTGTGGACACCCTGCACATGCCGATGGGTGAGGGTGCGGAAGGTAACCTGGCCCTGGGGGCCATTCAGCAACGGATTAATGACTTGATCACCCGCCACGCCAGCGACCCCCACAGCCTCAATTCGCCGGTGAAACACAAGGCGCACTGGGGTGAAATCGAGCTCCTATAGCATCAGGAAAAATTGCAAGAAGTGACGAAAGCATAAACTTCCCTTATTATCCGGGGATGAATGTCACATTCCGACAGCTGAAAGTCTTTGAGGCGGTGGCCCGTCACCTCAGCTACACCCGTGCCGCCCAGGAACTGCACCTGACCCAGCCTGCCGTCTCCATGCAAATCCGCCAGCTGGAAGAGAGCGCCGGTCTGCCCCTGTTTGAGCAGATGGGTAAAAAGATCTTCCTCACCGATGCCGGCCGGGAGATGTACCACTACTCCCGCACCATCGCCCAACAACTGGACGAGGCCGAGGATGTGCTGGAACAGCTCAAAGGGGTCCAGCGGGGGCACCTGAATATCGCCGTAGCCAGTACCGCCAACTACTTTGCCACTCGCCTGCTGGCCAACTTTGCCAAACAGCATGAAGGCACCACCTTCAGTCTGGATGTCACCAACCGGGAATCCCTGCTGCGTCAGCTGGAGAACAACGAGAAGGATCTGGTCATCATGGGACGACCACCGGAAGGGATGGATCTGGAACTGGAAGCCTTTATGGACAACCCCCTCGTCGCTATCGCCCCGCCGGACCACCCGCTTTGCACGGAACAGCACATCTCCCTGACCCGTATCCAGCAGGAAACCTTCGTGGTGCGCGAACGCGGCTCCGGCACCCGAATCGCCATGGAACGCTTTTTCAACGAAAAAGGCATCACCCTGCAAACCGGCATGGAAATGACCAGTAACGAAGCCATCAAACAGGCGGTGGAAGCCGGGCTGGGACTGGGCATCGTCTCCATTCATACCCTGGAACTGGAACTGGAAACCAAACGGCTGGTGGTTCTGGACATCGACGGCTTCCCCATCCTCCGCCACTGGTATGTCGTGCATCGACAGGGCAAACGACTCTCACCCATCGCCGAAGCCTTCCGGCAGTTTGTGTTGACGGAAGCCAAGGGATTCATGACTTACGGTTAAGGCGGGGTGTGGTTTTGCCGCTGCATGTTTTTTATTGATTGTGTATCGCTGCGCGATGCTGTCATTGATGTTCGGTCCCGGCCGAACAGCCGGGTTTCTTTTCTTGGGCGTGCAGCGGCAGGCGGAAAAAAACAACATTGAATGAAAAAGTGATACTCGCTTTAGCCACTGTGCTGCATTGCACGCTGTACGTATGCCTGATTTCACTCCCTCACGGGAGCGAGTGACTTTTGAACATCAAAAGTCACCAAAAATGTTTCCCCCACAGGCAAGACTGTTGTGACCATCAACTTCGACTTGTTGCCCGGCAACGGTACCTCCCTGTACCGCTGCCGGGCAGC
>Ga0224511_10000017_pt1 | contig 132000 bp, 154 predicted proteins | sample SF_May12_sed_USG_2_FD_169988 | JGI IMG/M metagenome (GOLD analysis project Ga0224511, IMG submission 169988) | Sediment microbial communities from San Francisco Bay, California, United States - SF_May12_sed_USGS_8_1 | ecosystem: Environmental > Aquatic > Marine > Sediment | place: USA...
ACCATAGAGGTTTTAAATCCAAAAATGAGCGCGCCGACTAAAAAACATAACAAGTCGATAAAGCGGACGTGTTTTGAAGATCGCGCTTTTTTTAACCTGGTGCACACGCCGCTTATCTAATCGTTATATGCATTGAGAAAATGAAAAACTCCGAATCACAAGTAATCGAAGCCAACAACGCTCTTACGAAAAAAGAGTATGAAAAAGCTTTAAAGCTATTAGAACCACTTGTGAAAAATGAAATACCTGGTGCCCTAGGGTTGTTGGGTGTTATGTATCAACTCGGAGAGGGAGTGCCACTAAACGGAGAGAAAGCAGTCGAGCTACTAACTAGAGCAGTTGAGTTAGGTGACGGAACTGCGGCTCATAACCTAGGTACAATTTATAGTGGCGGCTTACCCGATATTGAAAAGAATTATGAAAAAAGCAAAATGTATTATCGTAAAGCCAAGGAAATGGGTGCGCAGTTTGCACCGGATGAGTTTTATGAATAATGCATATAACAAGTCAGCCCACTGGGACGTCTCACCGCGGCTTTGCCGCGCTGGAGTCGCCCGTGGCTTCAAACGTTAGCCTAAAAACCCTATGACAAAATACTGCGGAATCTGCCATCGGGAATTGGATAAAGAAGATGATCCGTTGTCAGGAGATTGTGGTGGTGATTGTTGGGGATGTATTGGAGAAATAGAGGCCGATTCAGGCTTTGAACCGTCTCTTGAAATGGTGCGCCAAGAGTTTAGAGACGGCTATAGAAATAACTGGATTCCTGCACCTACATTTAGTTACGAGATCATAGGCGATATACATAAATCAAGTGAAATACGATTAAGAATAAAATTAGTTAGGCCTCTAGGAGAACCGTGGCCAAATGAAACGGTAGAACTAAAAGTATATTTGAGAAATTTATCTACCCATGAGGAAGTTGAAATAACAAATACTCTAGTCACAACTAATTTAGACGGCGTAATCCAGCATGATTTCAAGTATAAGTCCCATTCAGTAGAACAAGAATTATGGTTTCATATTAAACGTGGTTCGGAAATATGGGCTTATCCAATACGGTAATCGAACAAAAGGCTAACAAGCCCATTGAGTTCGCGCGCATTTCCATGCGCGCAGGACCTCGTTCCGCGATGCTCCACTCGGCCTCTCATGGGCGGCGTTATACGAAAAAAATAAGAAATGGATGAATCTTTCAAACTAAGTAATACCTATGAAATGCTCCTAGAATTTAAGGATGTATCTAGGGTAATAAGAATTGATGTTTTTCATGGCATTGAAAATGGTAGTTTATATAGGGCAAGAGTGTGGGATCAAACCACATATAATTTATATCCCACTTTTGCAAATATCGCTAAGGAAGGCGGTCTGAAAAATGAAATGTATAGCTGTGATGAAATAAATAGAGAAATAACAACTATCATAGCGGAAGAGCCAACGCTAATAACAGGCAAAGTATATTCGAGCGAAAGTGAGTTTCTTGAATATATTAAAGGTTTAATAGGCAAGTATCATGATCTATGTAATAAGTAAGCGCATAACAAGTCGGCCCAGTCCGTCGCCGCAAAGCGGCGCGGCTGGCCTCTATCATTATACACAAAAAGAAACCATATGAAAAAACTTGCTTTATCAACAATATTGGCCATTCTGCCTTTAACTACATTTGCGGGTGGTGACTATTTTAAAGCACAGGTCATAGAATTTAGTGACAAAGGAAAAAACCAATTTAAATTAAAGCTCAATCAATTATCCCAGCCCTTTGGCAAAAAACATAAAGGCAATAGAGAAATAATCATTCATTTACAGTATATGTGCCCATTAAAGAAATGTGATGGCGAGTACAACAAACCCACATTACAAACATACAACAGTGGCATTAAGTTATTGCGAAATCAAATTGAAGCTTCAAAATATATAAAATTCGGGGTAATGGGACGAGGCTATAAATTAATTGACGGAACAAAGAATCAATATGAAAGCAGAGGCTTAAAAATACATAATGACGTTGTTTACTCATACTATGATTATTAAGTGTATAACAAGTCATTTAAAAACGCAGGGCAAAAAACGCCCTGCTCGGACGCCGCAAAATGCGCGGCGCCGTTTAATTCTGCGTTAGAAGAACACAAATAAATGCATGGAATACATAGCTGAAAGAAGATTACAAGGAATAGATAATAAAGGACGACAAATAGATATTGTTGTCGGTATAGGCGCACCGTACGAAGATAAGAACATGGAATCATGGGCCTGTCCTGTAAAAATAGAAGGCCTACATCGGTCTCTTGCTGATCAGCATGGAATTGATGCTTGGCAAGCAATCCGGTTATCACAAAAATTAGTAGTTGGTTTACTTTCTGACTTTATAGAAAAAGGTGGAAAACTTTATATATTTGATGAAGAAGATGAATTAAAGAAAAATGAAATTGAAGAATTCTTCTAACAAGGTCATCAACCGTGACCACCATGAGCTACGGCCTAAACTACAGGCCTCCGCCCATGGTGGCACGTTATCACGTCGTTATATGGCGGATACAGAATGACACAAAGTGCATCGCAAGCATCGGCATTTTATAAGGAAGTAGCAAGCACGCGTATTGTCTGGACGATTCGAGATGCGGGTGGTTTTCCTGCTCCGTTGAACTCTGATGGCAAAAGATCACAACCGTTCTGGTCTTCATTGTCTAGAGTAAAGAAAATAATTCAAAACGTTGACGCTTACTCAAACTTTGAACCTGTGAAAATTCAATGGGACGCTTTTTCAGAAAGATGGGTTCCTGGTTTAAAAAGTGATGGTATTTTGGTTGGTGTAAACTGGAGTGGTAATAGAGCCACGGGATACGATCTAGATCCAGAAGAAGTCAAAAAGAATGTGGAGTGCCAAATTGCCATATAACCAGTCGCTCAAAGAACGGACCGCCTCCTGCGTCGGCGGCCCCTTAGCTTTGCGTTATGTGTAAAAAGAGAATGAACTATGGAATGGAAGTTCAGTTGTGAAACAAAAAGTGAAATATCACTCCCACCTGAGTATACCTTTCCTCAGGCGTTTAACTATCTGAACCCGGGGATAAATTCTTTCTATATTCTTGAAAATAAAAATGGCTATATACAATGCGCTGGTTCAAAGCAGCAGTGTACCGTAGAGTTTCGTGAATATGATGGAGAAAATAAATTCAAGCATTTTGTATTTTATGATCCGACCGGATCTAATGAAGATGTTTTTATTGAAATGACAAATGGCGGTGTAAATCGGAAGAAAAAACATTGTTTTGGTTTTCTCAAAGCTGCCAAACTATTTAAGTGTTACTACGAGGGGCTCGAATGGCCCGAGGATGTCAAACTTGAAGATATATCATCTCAATTTGAGTAAAACACATAACAAGCCAATCGTGTGCGACTGCCAACCCGCCGCTTCGCTTTGGGTTGTCAGCCACACATTGCAACGTTATACACGAATATGATTACTGTAGGTTCAATATCAAGAGAAGACATAGTTGGCGACTTTCCGTTTTTAAGAGAAAGATACAAAGGGCGAAGAAAAGCAATTAAAGATTTTACGCATTTAGCGCCTGATTTTGTATTTTGGATATTTCCTGATGGGAAATTGTTTGATGCGAAAGACTCTCATAAGAGAAATACGCCTAAAGACTATCGTCATATTCTTGAAGATGAACCAGACTATTGTGGATTTCTACGGGGTCGAGTAGCGAGTAATCATGGTCCACAAATTATCGTCGTATATTGCAGGTCAGAAGCACTTGCAAATGATAAAGAAAAGATGACACAGTTTCTATTAGGATATAAGCAAATTCCGGTACCTATAACTGATACTACTATAGTGGTAAGTGACAATGGAGATTTGTACGGCACAATCAGTGATATACGGGCAAGGTGCGATCGTATATAACCATACCCTGCACCCGGACACATTTCCGCGGCGCACTTTTTGTGGTAAATACCACAAAAAGTACCCCGCTCCAATGTGCCGGTGAGGGTGTCGTTAGCGGTAAAATAATGATAAACGAGTACAGAGAATGTGTGCGTGTCTGTGGCGAAATTGACTACGCCGATAAATCATCTGTAAAAAGAAGTAACAAGGCGGTTTATAAAATGTATCAATTAGTCCAAGCAGCGAATGATAAGGGGACTGAGGCAGTCGCGGAACTTGCTTCGCTCCTTAATGAACCAGAGTGCGCAAAATGGTTAGCCCATCAGTTAGTAGAGAAAGCAGCAATTACAAAAGAAATTAAAAACAAATGTTTTGCTGTAGTGGAAACCTTGGCTAAAGGAGAAAGTGCTGAGGCTCTCGGTGATCGCATATGGCTTAAGGAGAACAGAGACCATGAAAACCGCTAACAAGTGGGTCAAGTTCGCTCCCTTCAGTCGCTGGGTCCGTCAAAAAGCGGCGGCCCCTTACCCATATCGTTAGATTTCAAAAAATGAAAATAGAAAATTGGATTGATGATAGAAATCTTATACCTGTAGCAGAAGCAATAAGTCTGCTCTGCAACTACAAATTTGAAGATTGGGACAAGGATGCTATTGATGAAGGAGCTAAAGACTCTGATGAGTCCCAAAATAAATGGTATGAATATGAGTTTGTCGGTGACTTTAATATAAAATTTTCGGTCACAATTGAGCCAGGATCTAGTGATTACACAATACGTGTAGAGTCTGAAAAAGATATAGAACAAGCCGTAAATGTTATCGTAGGTCTTGCTCAAAGCTACGAAATAAAAGAATTTGAATAAATCATGAAATCTAACAAGGCAAATACACTCGGACAGTCAAAATCGTCGCTTCGCTCCGTTTTGCCTACCGGTGATTTGCGACGTTAGCAGGAAAAATATGAATAGAATCTCTGTAACTATTTCTTTGCTATTGATTTCATTTTCCAGTTCAGCTGGAAATCAATTAACGAAGCAAAATTATGAGTGGTACATAAAGAACTACAAATATGTCAATGAAGTAATTGAGTCAGAAAATATAAAAGAAATAGTTCCAGTCATAAACACTCTTGGAGTAATGTGGCACCATAAAGATGGTGCAATCGGAAAAGAAATTTCTGGCGCTATTGCTAAAGCAATGATATATCACCCTAAATTAATATTTAGTTGGTTCTCAAAACATCCTGAACAGCTAAATAAATGGGTTGAGAAAATCCCATATGACTTGCTCACTGATTATTCTGGCACCGAAAAGCGTGTTAAGGAATTAAATAATCTTAGAACCAATTTATTAGTAAAACTGCCAAATTATATTGAAACAGAACGTGATAATGAACTCAGGAACGGGGCAATCTCTGTTTTAAATAAAGTAAAAGTTACTAATGTACGTGAAATTGACTAATCTGCTAACAAGTAGCTTCAGCGGAAAATTCACCCGTTCCGCCTATCGGCTCCACAGGTGATTTTCCGCTGAGCAAAACGTTATGTGTAAAAAATGAACTTTGACTTACCCAAGCAAGAATACTCAATATCAGTCGCTGAAGAATTGATGGGTGAAGTGATAGGTAAAATAAACAGTATTGGTGGCCTTCTAAAAGAAGGCTGTAGTAATTCAAATGGAATAATTACATTTAGTGCAGACATACCAATATCTGAGACATTACTGTTTACGGAATGGCTGTCGAAGTTTACAAAGGGCAATGGAAAAGTTGAGAAAAACACATAACAAGTCATTCGTGTGGGACCGTCTAAAGCGCTGCGCGCTTTATCCGCCCCCACAATTCTAACGTTAGAGGGAAAAATATGATAGAAGGTATTCATAAACATTTGCTTACAGAGCTAGATAGAGCCGGACGAGCTGACACAATATTCGTATTATCTGGCATCGGATTTAACCTTTTGGTACTTGCTATTAACTGGGCACAGGCAGGCGATATCACGAGGAGATATGTCGGCCACAACAATATTGACAATATTATTATTTTTATAATATTTCTTCTAGGGTCTGTTATCGTCACAACCTCTTGTTTATTAATACTTCGTAATAATAAAAATATCTGTTACCAATGCCATACGGCTTTGCTGAAAATATATGCTGACACGGATGTTGAAAAGTACATGCCCTCAGGAATGACAACGTTAGGTAATAAACGGTTTAATTTATCCGTAATTGTTGTTGCTGGTACAGGTTTAATAGCTGTCATTGTCCCTCTAGTAGTAATATTTGCGAAATGATAACCTCTAACAAGCCAATCGTGTATGACTGCCAACCCGCTGCTTCGCTTTGGGTTGGCAGCCCTACATTGAATCGTTATGTGTATAAAGGAAAATAAATGTCAGAAGAAAGATTCAAAGAATACACACCAATTTTGGAAGCACTTGTAGCTGAAGCTATTAGCTGCTCACCAGAGACATGGGTAAACGGAAAGCTAACGATAGAATGTGATGGCCGCGCAATTAATTATATGCTTAAAAATTCTGAGTCAGAAGATAAAGCAAATATAAGCGATGACCTTGCTCAACTATGTGAGAAAATATACGTAACTATGAGCCAGTACAACGACACATGGTCTCAGTCAATAGTTACTTTCTTCGAAAAAGATGGTTCCTGGAGTTACAACGTAGAATTCAACTACCTTGATAAAGGTGAAAAACTTCAAAAAAAACCATGGTGGAAAGTTTGGTAGCGCATAACAAGCGGGTCAAAATCGCTCCCTACGGTCGCTGGAACTCGCAAAAAGCGCGCGCCCTTTACCCTTGTCGTTATACCTAAAAATGAAAAAAATATTATTCATTCTCTTTCTTTTTACACTGTCACTCACTGTATCGGCAAAATAATATGATCCACCAAGATTGACTGCTAGTGAAGCAATTGAAGCATCAAAGGCTTATGTGGCTGAAAATAAAATCTCAATTAGTGATGCATCATTTATCTCTGAAGTCACATATAAGAATATTTATAATGAATATGAGCCGGCGTACTGGAGTATAAAATGGCACCTTGTACCCAGGGTTAAAGGTGGCTGGCTTGAAATACGAATATACAATAACGGAAAAATAGAACCACAATATGGTAAATAGGTACAACAAGTCGTTAAACTAGATCAGCGCAAAAATCGCGCCTTCTGGTTAACTCTGGCGTTATACGAATTATGAGCATTGAAGAAAATATCAAAAAATTTGGCTGGCAATATCAGTATGTGTTTGATGAGGCTGGAGAGAAGCAGGATTTCTCTTATACTATCGGCCTTGAAGAGTCATTTTTGCATCCTGAAATAATGATCTTTGGACTTAAAAGAGATCAAATGCATAAAATACTTTCTGAACTAGTAACCGATATTAAAAAGGGTCGTGTATTTAAGCCAAATGAAAAAACCGGCGATATAGTGGCTGGTGGTTATGAGGTTATGTTTAAACCACTAAAAGAAGAATATATACCAGAATATGCAGGTACAGCAGCAAATTACTACAAAAAGTCATTTCGTGTCTATGTCATGCTATGGCCTGATAAAAACAACATTTTACCTACAGAACCAGGTTGTGAGATAACAGTTCAAAATGAAGCTTTACAAATCGTATAACAATCAATCGTGTGTGTCTGCCTCCCCACCGCTTCGCTCTGGGTTGTCAGCCACACATTGCAGCGTTAAGCATACAGCAGGGACGATATGAATAAAAACTACACTCGTGAAATTGTAGTTTCAAGTACGCCAGATGAAGCTTATAAAGCATTAACTACTGGTTTTAATAGATGGTGGACTGCTGATTGCAATACCGTTAATTACGCCGAAGATAAAATCACATTTAAATTCGGTCCGTCCTTCTGGGTAATGCGTGCCACTAACCTGGTGCCTGGTAAAATAGTCGAGTTAGAGTGCATTGATGCCCATCATGTACACGATGGATTGCCATCATCAATTCTCAACGAATGGAAGGGAAGCAAATTAAAATGGGAAATCCAAAAGCATGAAGAAAAAACAAAGATTGTTTTAGTTCACGAGGGGCTTGTGCCTACGCTAGAATGTTATGAGGTGTGCGAACGAGGATGGGACTATTTCTTTGTTATTAGCTTAAAGGAATATCTGGATACTGGTGAGGGTTCGCCATTTGAAAAAGAGGCATAAAAACATGCCTAACAAGGCGCTCGTGTGGGACGCTCCTTACGTCGCGCCCCACAGCTAAAACGTTATGTGTAAAAATAAGATATCACTATGCAAGAACCGAAAGATAAAGTAGTAATCGCAAGCGACGTAAATCCTCGGGATGGTATTGGTGTGGAAATATACAGAAATGATGAGTTAGTAATAGAAATATTCCGCGATGACACAGAAAGAACTAGGACGGTAACAATATTCAAGGATAATGTTTCACTAGAACAAATGGAAAAAGCCATTGAAACATTTAAGAAAGAGATACCATGGGACTTTATAGAATATGAAGAATAAAACACATAACAAACGGGTCAAGCACGACTCGCGAAAATCGCGCGCGTCTTACCCTTATCGGCATATATGAAATTATACGTTGAGCCAGATGGGGAAAGTGAACCAACAGCATGTGACTGTTGTGGTAATGAATCAAAAACAGTTTGGGGTTACATCTATAATGGTAATAATGCTTTAGCAGCGTATTTCGTTCAATGGACTAAAAATAAAAAAGAACATTACCCGAACTTTGATTTCTTATTGGGTACATGGAGTGATGATTCGATAAATGATAAAAAATTAATTTCATTCATATATAACGCAACTCAAGGAGATAACGGTAGTTTCATGGCTATTGATGGTTCTGAAAGGCCTGCGTCTTGTTCAGAGTTATGTAATGTTGCGTTATCTGCAGAAGAAGTAAGGAATGATAAAGAAATTATGAATATTGCGGCAGAAATGATTGATGCTGTTTGGTTGGGTGATCCTAGAATTGAAGATATAAGGAATTTTAATAAAAATGCCTAACAAGTGCATCGAGTCATTCGCTCCGCTCATTGGGACGATCAAAAGCTGCGCTTTTTCGCGCCCCTCATGCAAACGTTATGTGTAATTAAAATGAAAAAAATTCTTACATCAATCATCATATTTCTGATCGCACAATTTAATACCGTATTTTCTTGTGAACTTACAGACCCATACAAAAAAGCAAGAATAGAAGTAGGGCGCATGGTATTTGGTGAAAATAACGATTACATGAGATGTAAAAATACAGCGCATAAAAATGAATACTGGCGAGCACTTTCTAAATGTTTAAATAAAGGTGATGGTAAAAATATTGGTGGCGGCTGCGCCCACCTTGTCATGAGAGGCGAATATATAAACAAACCTGACCTTGGCCACTGCGAAGCATTTAAATTTGAACCAAGTAAAGAAATGGCTAAATTGCTACTTGAAGAAATGGTTAAAGAAAGAGGAATTAAAAAATGTGTAAAATAAAACACATAACAAGGCCATTAAAACCGACGCCAAAAAGCGGTGCGGCTTATGGTAAACGTTAGGCATAAATATTAATGAATGCTGAAGAACCAAAATTGAAAGACGGTGCTGAGTGGGTAGATCACGAAGACTGTTTAATTGGGAATGAAAAAGGCTTGGAAAATCTAAAAAAAGCATGTGAAGTTGCTTTGAAAGATGGTGAGTATTTTGGTAATGATCTGGGTGACTATGTTGGGGTTAAAAAACTCAATAACTCATGGTTTAAAGACCCACAGGATTCAAAAGAAACCAAATTTGGAAATGCAGTTTTAGCTGTTGTTTTGGTGTTGCTCCTTATTTTAATTGTCATTGGAGCAACAACTGTATTTAGGTGGGTATTTTAAATGCCTAACCAGCAAATCAACCTGACCACCATGAGCTACGGCCTAAAAAGCAGGCCTCCGCTCACGGTGTCAGGTTATTAAAGCGTTAGCTGTAAAAATATGAAAGCGAAGTTCATAAGTACCGAAGGCGAATATTTAGTAGCCATAATTGAAGTAAATGGTAAAAAACTTCATGTCATGGATGAATTCTCTACAGAGGCGCTGTCCTCTGGTGAAACAGTATATTTAGAAATAGTACCGGGTCTCTATTACGAGAAAGAAGAGTGGGAAAGTATGTTTACTGGTAATCCCGAAGCTAAAAAAGAATTAGAGCATCAATCTAGCTGGCGTTACAGAGCATACGGAATAGTCACTTCTATAAAACCAGTAATGGTAGATGTAGGGCTTTTTGAAATAGAGGCGCCAATAGAGTCAAATGATGAAGCTTTGGTAGGTGAATCGGTAGCTTTCACTATCGAGCGTCTAGATGCATCGCCAGCTAACAAGTCAACCCAGGCGACGCCAAAAAGCGGCGCGCCTGGTTTCTAACGTTAGAAACCCAAAATAAGAAGAATAAAAATGGTTTCAACATTCACTTGCCAGTGGTGCAGTAAGTGAAGAGCAAGAATCAAAGTGAATTTAGGTTTTAACAAAGCCAGTAAAACCAATCCACCCAGGTGGTTTAAAAACAGTCAGAAATTGAACATTGGTGGGGGCAAGGCCAGTGGATCGTACAGTTTTTCGCCATTTTCCCTCCCGCCAGGGCGGTAGCGTGCCAAAAGGTTATTTTCTCGTTCCTCGGTTGGTGCTAGCATCAGTTTCTAACAAGCAAATCAACCGTGACCACCTTGAGCTACGGCCTAAACTACAGGCCTCCGCCCATGGTGGCATGTTATCACGTCGTTAGAAGTAATAAATGAAAATAAAAATTGAATATTTACTAAACGATTTGTGTGTCGATTGGGGGTTCTGTATTCCAATAATTGATCAAAAAAGAATTATAGAATCAAAACAATTAGAAGCAGATGCCTTTGCATGCCAAGTATTGGCGGCTGAAAGCATGAATCCAGAGTATGAAACGCAATGGCGTAAAAAAATCCGGTTAAAATTCGTGGAGCAAATTGGTTCTGAGTATTATGAAGGGTAACATGGTAAAAGCTTCTAACAATCGCATCAATTCGTTCGCTATCGCTCACTGGGACCGCCATAAAGCGGCGGCCCATTATGCAAGCCGTTAGGCGCACAAAATAATGCGTAATAAGCTAATATTACGAACCATCATAGCATTTGCATTATTGTTAGCAGCTTGGGTAAGCATAGTTATTTATACACAATTTACTAGTATAGTAAAAATAACAGACAATGATGAGAAGATATCTAATTTTGATCCAAATAACACCCAAACATTTCATGATACTCAGACTTTTACTAAATCTATGGATAAAAGCACTGAATCAAACTTAAATAATGAATCAGTGGGAAATAACAATTTTAAAGAAATAAATAAAACCGAGGATATAGGTAAACAAACTATTTATGATAGCACTTCATATTTTCGTTATATGAATAATGAATGGGTAATAGTTGATTGTGTAAAACAAAAAATAATTAAGTGCCCACATAAGCTGATTGGAAGAAAGACCACACCCTTGTTTTATACTGAAGGGACAAATAATTATTTATACGGAGCATGCAGAGATGTCACCGTTGATACTAGAAGCTTTTGTGGTTTTTGAGTACGGCCTAACAAGGCAGTCAACCACGCCGGGCAAGCCCGGCTTGGACCATCTACCGCTTCGCGGTTTCGAGCCCGGTTAATTTAAACATTATGTGTAAATAAAAATGGAAGAGCAAACTGATAAATTAGTCGTTAATAAAAATAAAGATTTTAAGTACGAATTGAGCGGGGCAGGAAGTGGATTAGTACAAGCCTATGGTGAGATAACAGGAATAGAGCTCTATTTCCGAGCTAAATATGACGAGTGGACTTTTGATGTGGCTAACGATGTTGGGATGCTTCCTTCTGATGGCGGGCAAGGTGGTTATTTTAAGAAATCGAAATGCAAGAATGCTGGTTATATGACCCTTAGCAAGGCAGAAAAAATAATAAGTGAATGTATTGATGATTATCTACAAAAGAAAAACACATAACAAGCGGGTCAAATTCGCCCCCTTCGGTCGTTGGGACGCGCAATAGGCGCGCCCTTTACCCTGGTCGTTAAGTGCCAATAAACATGAATATCAATCACATTCACAGATTCGAGAGATTGAGAGATGGTGGTTCACTTATAGTATCTTTTCAAGCAGATGATTCGTGTGAATATTGGGTAATGTTTCCGATAGCAAATATGGATATAAATAATCCTGAGTTTAATACCCCTGTTTTGGTAAATAGAACAACATGGGTAGAAGTGAATTTGAGTAGAGTCGATGCTATGAATTGGTTAAGTAAAATTGAGCCATATTTTAATCAGCGAGCAGAGCTGCCACACGTCTCAAAACAAACAGAAACAGAAACAGAAACAGACATTTTTAATAAAATGGTAACTTTATGCGAAGCAAGCATTTAACAATTGCGTCAATTATGCAAGCGTCATGTAAAAATGAATAGCGCCACAAGAATTCAATACTTTTTAATCATATAGAATAGGGTAACACAATGAAAAACAGTCTTTTACTTTTTACGCTTATATTATTAATTAATAATAACTTACTGGCGCAAGATATCAGCACCACATCAGTCGACAAATCCAAACGAACTTGTTACACCTACACAGGTTGTGAAGGAGGATATACAATATCATGCACATCTTATGGAGAAGGCTGTTCATATAAACAAAAGTACAATAAATTTGTAGAATGTACCGGGTATAATTCACACTCCCCCTAAACCAAAACCAACTCACAATCAATGGGGGACAGCAAGACAAACATGTTATTAAGTATGATATATGTAAGAATAAATTTGGTTCATACACATAACAAATCGTTTAAGTCCGTGGACGCCAAAACCGCTTCGCAGTTTTCTGGCGCCACTTAACTCAAACGTTATGCTTAATTAAATATCATGAAGGGCACAATGCGATTATTGGAATTACTAATATTTTTTGTTTTATTGTTTTCTTCTGCTGCCTCAGCAGATTCCACAATTGACAAGAAAATCGAATCTATTAGTGCCAACTTAGAATTATTACAAAATGACACTGGCAATATAAAACTATGGAAGGAATATATTTCAGTCTTTCCAACAAACAAGTCCGAGTTTAAAGTTATATATGATCCTGATGACTTCTCTAATTTATATAATAATAGCCATAAATATATTTTAATATTTGAAAAAGCACCAAATGAATTAAAAGACAATATTTTGCAAAACCATCTTAATATAGTTAAGAATGGTGCTCCAGGTTGCTGCGACGCTTGGTCATTCTTGCACAAAATTATATCTGATTACTCTATAATATATGAATGAAATGGCAGCTTTACTAAATTCCATGTCCAATGAAAAAAAGCTCTTTGTTATAAAATATATTGCCGATATTGAAAATCATAGGGTTTTTAAAGACTATCAAATAATTATTGACAATTTGAACAAAACCAAAGAGAAAGAACTTTCTAATATATTTGAATATGCTAGAAATCAAAGACAAAAGCATAAGCACTAGTATTTACATTAATAGTATAACAAGACACTCAAGCGTGGGCCGCCAAACTGCGGCGGCCGCTTAGCCCAGCGTTAGAGAGTAAGAATGACTAAGGAAGAGGAAAAAATAATAGAAGAATTCTTGAGTGAGATTTGCGCAGTTTTTCCAGAAATAAAGCCATTAATGGATAAGCATGAAGATTATTTGAATACATCTAAAATGGAAGAATTTGCAAATGCCACAACAAGAGCATTTGGCCGCACGAATAAACCAGAACGAGGAAAAGAATATTTAGAGTATATGTCCAAAAAACTCGATAGATCTAAGCCTATTGAGGCTAAGTTTATAGATACATACTATGTAGAAAATTTATTCTGGGATTCCCCGAAAGAAAACGTAGAGGTAGGTTGGCAGTACACACCAAATAACTTAAAGAGATTGTATGTCAAATTTCATGGTAATGAACCGCTCTAACAAGGCGGCCCAGCGGACCGCCAAATCCGCTACGCGGTTTTATGGCGCACCTGGCCTTTATCGTTAGCTGTATGAAATGAACTTGGAACTCGAAATAAAGAATGTTTTTCCTGGTGTCCTGAGCGAACCCTCAATTCCGGATAGTTTCATTGAGGAAAATGAAAATATCATGGAGTTAGAAGGTGAAGTGGATTATTTTAAGTTTGTACCTGCATATATGCTCTGGTGTCTTAAGTTTAAAGACAAAAAGCTAGTAGATGTGAATACTGTAAATGCCTTGGCCGAGTACGGGCGCACTAAAATTAAAGAAAACTCACATTTGAATTTTATGCATCTTTGTAATGCAGAGCAAAAAAAGGTTGTAGCAAAATTTCTTGAGTGGTGTGCAAAAGAAATAATCACAGCAGATAAAACCCAAATTGAAAGGGCTGTAAAAAATTGGTCAAGTTAACCACAGCTAACACGGCGCTCCAGTTGACGCACAAAAGCACCGCTCCTGGCGTCGCAACGCTTTTGGCGCCAACTGAGCTTAACCGTCAGAACAGTTGGGAATGAAGACACAAGGCATATATAGAAATGAGAGTAATATTTCCACAAAGCCCGTTAAACGAAAAGGAAGCAGATGATCTTTTTCAGGAAGAGTATCTTTGCCTGAAGTCTATGGGAGTGGAATGCTCTCTATTTGATTTTGATATGGTTGCCTTTGATGAATTTAAGCCCAAGCCACCTATTAAAGAAAAAGATATTGTTCTGTATCGGGGTTGGATGATGAACCCATCCTTATACAACAAGTTTGTGAGTCTAGTAAATCTGAGAGGCGGGAAGCCAGTAACATCATATGGTGACTATGTAAAAACTCATCATTTGCCAAATTGGTACAATGATTGTGAAGATTTTACGGCGCAGTCAGCATTCTTCCCTGTTGATGAGCAGTTAGAAGCGAACGCATCAAAATTGGGGTGGGGGTCATTTTTTGTGAAAGACTATGTTAAGTCAAACTACAATGAACGCGGATCGATAGCTAATTCAACCTCCCAGGTTACTGAAGTTGTTAACCTAATTAAAGAACACAGAGGTGAAATTGAAGGCGGTATCGCTCTTCGAAGAGTCGAAGACTATCTTCCTGAAACAGAGCAAAGATTCTTTGTTATGTTTGGTAAGCCGTACTCACCTACTAGAGAAGTGCCTGATGTTGTTAAGGAAATATCGAAAATAGTTAAGGCTCCGTTCTACTCTGTTGATGTCATTCAAAGAGTCGACGGTGTCTTGCGTGTAGTTGAGCTAGGTGACGGTCAAGTATCTGATAGAAAAATGTGGGATACTCAGGTTTTTTGCGAAATGGTGGCAGATAATGCCTAACCAGAAAAAACAAGACACCCAACATAAAAATCATCATAAAAAACCGAACGGCCAAAGAAAATCCATCTGCCTTGATCGGTTTTTATCCAACTCAGGCGAATGGTTTATATAATTTCGGTTGTGATGCTGTGAATTGATGTTTTACGGACCATGCAGGCGTAAGCCAGACAGGGGTGATCCTTAATGCTGTGTTGATCAGGGGAATGGTGATTAAATGTGTGTTATGAAAAACAGCGCTCACACGCCGTTCGGCCCGGCATGCGTCGATACCCCAATGTCTGACAGGCCTGTTTGAGTTTATAGACCGATCCAACAAACCCTTTAAACGGGCTTTCAAAATGTTCCGCCAGATAAAGCCACTGTTTACCTTCCAAATTGAGTCTTTCCAGGATAGGTGGTAATGACGCTGCGATAGCGCCGCGTTTATCTTCCCGCAGGATGCGTCCGGTCCAGTCCACCAGGGCCAGGTAATCATCCAGCCGAAACGGGATACCGGCCGGCATGGCTTTGCGTGGATGGCCCACCAACGGGTATAGGTGAGCGGGTTGCTGTTTGGGATCGGCCGGCAGTGTGGCCTGTTTTGCCTTTTTGATCCGCGCTTTGATGCTGGTGTGATCAGACCCTTCAGGTGTATTGGCCAGTTTTGCCCGGAGGGGGTTGAGGTCGACATACGCCATACATGCCAGGATGGCCGCCTCATCAAGCAAGGCCTGTGATTTAAATCGGCCTTCCCAGAAACGCCCGGTACAGTGGTCTTCGATATTCGCCGCGCGGGCAATGCTTTCATTCAACACGCGCATAAACCAGCTGATATCCATCAGCCGCTGTTGCCAGACCGATACGTCTTTGTCCAATCTCGCCAACTCGGCCTTGCTCAAGGGCTCACCACGTTGATAACGCAGCGAGAGCGCATGACCGGCGAATATCTGATGCCAACGGTGGAGCACTTCATCCCTCGTCCACTTGATTGCTCGATCACTATTCACATGCAGGACCAGATGGTAGTGATTGGACATAATCGCATAGGCACATAGATCAATGGCGAAGACGGAAACCAGCCTGGTTAATTTTTCTTCAATCCACCCCCGTCGATGTTCATACGTCTGTCCGCTTACTGTATCAGTACCGCACAGAAAGGCGCGACGAACGCAGCGGGAGACACAGTGATAGTAGGGTGTTGCTGACAGCGCAATTTGGGTATAGCGAGGCTTCGGCATGGTTAAGTCCTTTTAACTGCCTTGATGTGAATTTCCTGATTCCAGTCAAAAGTACCCTTGATTCGCTCGTGTGTCAATATTAGGATGGGTGTCTGAATATCATTTGAAATTTATGCATAACAGGGAAAATATGGCCGGCTACTCTGGAACGCCTTTGGCGAAAAAACTTGGAATCAAGGAAGGCCAAAGAATTTATATTAAGAATTCCCCTTGCATTGATTATAAAAATTTATTTGATGAATTCCCGGCTAATGTTCAAATTCTGAAGAAGGCTGGCGCAAACCTGGATTTAATCCATTTCTTTACAAAAAGCAGAAGCGAACTGGACGCAGAGATAAGAAAGTTTATTGAGAAAATAAGACCTGCCGGCATGATTTGGATTTCATGGCCCAAAAAAAGCGCCAAAATACCTACTGATGTCACCGAGGATGTAATAAGAGAAGTAATACTTCCGCTAGGTCTGGTTGATATTAAAGTTTGTGCTGTAAACGACATCTGGTCCGGTCTGAAATTAGTAATCAGAAAAGAGAACAGGAAATAACGCATAAAGGCGCTTCAGCCGATGCAATGGTCTTATAGGAGAGAAGGTAAATGCTTAAAGGGTATTGGATCGTTCATGTAGATATTACCGAACAAGAACAATTTAAAAAATATGTCACAGCCAACGCGGATGCGCTGAAAAAATATGGCGCGAAATTCCTTGCAAGAGCCGGCCAATACACCGTACCGGAAGGAAGTGCCAGAACACGAAACACCATAGTTGAGTTTCCTTCTTATCAAGCAGCTGTCGACTGCTGGAACTCCTCTGAATATCAGGCGGCACTTAAACACAGGTTGTCGGCTTCTGAAATCGATCTTGTTATTGTCGAGGGTTATGATGGGCCGCAACCTGCTTGATTTATGTCTCGCTCATCATTTAAGACAGTTGTCCAACATGACGCTGCTGTGGAATAAAAACATGAAAATTATGTCAGTTTTCACAATTCTCCTCATTTTTACGAGCCTGGCTTTTGCTGACCTGGGTACAAAATGGCCTACTCAGCACGAAATGGACAAAGCGCCGGCCTGGCCTGAAAAATATAGCGGAAATCCAAAGTCATGCCAAAAAATCAGTGAAGAGAATTTTATAAAAAGTCAGGAAGAAGATGGTTATGTGGGCGAGGAAGAATTTACTATTGATTCTCAAATTGACTTAAATTTAGATGGCGTATGCGAAATAATTGCGTACCAGAAAATCTATTGCGGCAACATACAATGTGGTTATGTTGCATTTCACTATAAAGATAATAAATATATCAGGCTGGGTGATATTTATCCTGATGAATTCCTGGTGCCACATGATGGTTGGCTGCAGGTTCGTGGTTATACATATACCGGTCAAGATTATGCACTTCATTTGATTCGATACGATAACGGTTCTTATCACTATGTCAGGACTGATCGATACAAATATGATGAACAAAGCAACCGGACGATATATATCAACAGTGAATATTACAAGTGACACCGTGCGCAGCAACTACCGTGTCGCGAAACTGAATGATTAGTTCTCAGCATGAATCACTGGACGCAAACTACACTGCATGAGCTGTACCGTACCAGCCGGCCTCATTGTTGGCGCTAAAACCGTTAACCCGGTGATATTTACGCCTGACCAGCAACAAACCGTGGACCAATGTCGCTCAGTCTTCTGGCAGAACATATGCCTTGAGGCAGTAAATCAGTACTGTGCCGTATTGCAAAGCACGGCCCGGCACTAACCATATGCGAAAGACTATGCCCGATTTTAAGGAAAAAACGTTAGTTACAAGCAATGGAAATATTAACCTTCCATATAATATCCTGGATGCAATTGAATCGGATGGTGCTTTGCTGGTTATTTACGATTACATGGAATTTCCGCCAAACCAGCCGGCCCATAATCTTGTGAGAATAAACGAAAAAGGGAAACAGTTATGGGAAGCAGAAAATCCAACCGGTTCGCAAACTGACGCTTACACTAATTTTATCCGGACAGGCAAGACATTACCCGGAAATATAGCCGCAAACAACTTTTCAGGTTATTACTGCATAATAGATATATCCAATGGTAAACTTATCAATGCCAGGTTTACCAAATAACCCGACAGGCAAGGCGATTGTTTGGAAGCAATACGGATATCGACACACAGATTTGTGCTTATCAGAAATAAATGGATGGCAATGTAGCTATGTCAAATAGAGAATTCGTTGCGCTGGGCACTGCAAGCCAGGTGCCTACCAGAAAAAGAAACCACAATGGTTACTTCCTGCGCTGGGATAATGAAGGTTTTTTATTCGATCCGGGCGAAGGCACACAACGACAAATGATCTACGCCGGAGTGGCAGCCAAAGATATAACAAAAATATTCATAACCCATTTTCACGGCGATCATTGCCTGGGATTACCTGGTGTATTACAAAGATTATCTTTAGATCGTGTAAGTCATCCAATAGAAGTCTACTTTCCCGCTTCCGGTCTGCAATATTTTAATAATTTAAAGGATGCTTCTATTTATTACAGCACGGCAAACATAAAGCCTTTTTTAATTGAAAAAGAAGGCACTATTTACTCAGGTGATAATTTAACCGTCAGCACAATGAAACTTGACCATACTGTTGACTCCTGGGGATACCGAATAGAGGAAAAAGAATCTGTTTCTATCGACAAAAACAAAATAAAAGCATTGAATATCCCAGGACCGATGATAGGAGAGCTTAAATCAAATGGTCAATTATTATTAGACAACAAAACCATTTACCTGGAAGACGTGAGCTCAATCAAAAAAGGACAGTCACTGTCATTTATTATGGATACGCGCATTTGTGATGCCGCGTTCAAACTGGCGGACAACAGTGATATTTTAGTTGCAGAATCCACATTTTTGGAAGAACATCAAAACGAAGCAACAAGCCATGGTCACATGACGACTATCGATGCTGCAAACCTTGCAAACAAGACAAATGCAAAATTACTCGTTTTAACGCATTTTTCACAACGGTATGGAGAAGATGCCGACTTTGTTGGCGAGGCAGGCAAAATCTTTAAAAATGTTATCGCAATGAAAGATGGGGATAAAATTGATATTAGAAAACAAATCTTGACTAAATAAATCACACGCAACAACGCTTTCAAACATACACAGTTCGCGTGCCGAATGCCGTACATCGGCAAGGCTCAACTCTGTTTTAGCTCAAAATTGGATAATATAGATGCCGGATAATTTATATGAAGCAACATGTAACGCTCGGGACAGACTGTATTCCTCTTTCGGAAATGTAGAGCCTGATGTCATTGCTCACGCAATCAATCCTGCATTTATGGGCGGCCCTGCCTGGCCGTCATTAAGGCACGCTTTTAGCATCATTCGCCGTGGTGACAGCACTTTGATAGTTTCCAATGGCCTGGCCGATCCTTGCTGCAATCTTGTCATTCCTGCTGCAGATAACGAAACCAATCCTGAGTACGAAAAAAAATTTAAAACCGCTATGGAAAAGCTCGGATTACCATGGCATCTGTCATGACACAGCGTTTCACATGGTCCGACAAACCACCGGACCCATTAACCTGGGATGAGGCTTTGAAATGAAGTTTGTGGATATTCATATCAATAAAGAAAACAGGTTCTCTTTAGGTACTGAGACTGAATCCGGCAAATTCTACATTTCTATACCTGTTTGCAATCAAATGGTGGATTATGAAGAATATTACGAAACGACAAAGGAAATAATAGATAATTACCCACATAATATTGATGAAATCCTGAGCCTCATCGAAAAGTTTATAAGACATGAATGTGACGAGACTCTTATTATCAAACCAGAAATAACAAAGGAAGAGTAAATGATTCTGGAAGTTGCCATACTTGATATAAAACCCAATCATGCACAGGAATTTGAAAAGACATTTGCTGTAGCACAACATATTATTTCCGGCATTAATGGTTACATCTCACACCAACTACAGAAATGTATAGAAAAAAACAATCGATATATACTTTTGGTTAACTGGGAAAAACTGGAAGATCATACACTTGGCTTCAGAGGGTCAAAAGAATACCAGGAATGGCGCACCTTGCTTCACCATTTTTATGAACCATTCCCCGATGTTGAGCATTATGAGAGCGTATATACCAATTCCTTATAAACAGTTCCTGACAGGAATCTCGTCAAAGACATCGTGTGTGCCCGGGACTTACCGCTCAAGCTTCACAGCAGAGTTCTGGACTGACAGTTAACGTGGTCCTGCCCTGGATACGAAAGCAGATTGATGGCGCTGCATAGCAGGAAAATATTTAATTATGTGAAAAACGGATCACAGGATGGAAGTAAAAACTGCTTGCATTTACATTGCAAGGCATTAGTATAGAATTGAATCAGGTGGTTCTGCTTCAGGGTCAAAGTGATATATGTTATACAAACCGGCACAGCAGACGGGAATTAAACACCAAAAACAGACTGGTCAAGGATCAGATGAAAAGCCTAAGACACAGGCACATATTGTAGTTGAATTCCAGCATTGGAATAATTTGGTAGTAATAAAAATGCAACCGTTTCGTTTATTTTCAGGATTTACACTTTAAAGATGAAGACTATGACTAACTATGTTGTTGCATTATTATTGCTGTTAACAACGCCAAACATTTTACTTGCTGCAGATGCCGGAACGAATGAGCATAAAGCAGTGAGTCGCGTCTGTCAGATCGTAGAATTGATGTCTTTCGACATTGCCAGACAGCGTGACAGCGGCGCTGAAAAGAAAGACAGCATTTCGTATGTTTTCAGAAAAATGAATGATTCCAATCTTAACGCAGAAAACAAGAAAGAGATCAGAACAATCCTGAAAAAAATACTTGATCCCATATCGCATGTGGTATACGAAAACAAGGATCTTAAACCTGAAACGGTGAAAATGTATGCATATTTTCGATGTATTCTTGCGCGCGATCAATCATTTTTTAATCAAAAAACAGACCATCAACTGGTTGAATCCGCTCTACTTTGCCAGAATCAAAACAAAGATATAAATACTCAAATAGCGTGTTATAAGTCAAAAGTTCGAATCATACTGGATACTGTTTCAACACATAAAAAGGCGCCCTGACCGGAACTGAGCTCACACGGCAAAACCTGATAACGGGACGTTAAAAGGACACGGCAATGACTATCGGTATTTTATTTATGATACCTGCCAAGGAAGAAATTCCTGATATTGTACGGTCCTGCGTATTTGGATCACGCCGATTGATTGACTCGATATAATCAATAGATTTACATTAACCAACCCCCATTAGGGACACATCATCAGGATAGTTTGGTGTTTAACAAGATACTAAAAAAAGAAAAACCGAGGATTTTTTTGGGGACCCTGGCTGTGGCGCCAAGAACCGATTTCAAAAGACATCTTGACCAACGGGGATCCTTGATACACGAAGATTTGGATTCCAGCCTCAGACAAAACCTAAAAGAAATATTTTCATTACCCTCTGCCAGTGAAGCAGGAGAGCCGGGAAGCAATGATCTGGTACTTGATGTTATAGTTCCAAAATTTCAATCCGGCGATTCGTGGAGTCTGTCTGTTGATGACTTCGAAGTTCCTCTGATGTGGCGTCCCAAGGTAACCGTCAGCTCTCGACTTTACTATTTAAAAACAGAAAAAACCAAAGCCACGTTCACGGTCACAGAGAAAATGAAAATAGGCCAATATATCAGCCGACTGTTCACCTGGCGGGCTTTTTTACGTGTCCGGCCTGTCTTCGATGCAAATGACATGGAGCTTCTTCTGTATAAAGCCTGTCACAAGCTTTTAGTCAAAATGCAAAAGTCAATTTGATTGAAAACGCCGGCATTAATGAGACACGATGAACTCGCTCAACGCTTGAATGAATGTCAGAGATGTAGTGACGGTTCATGTCATGCATGCGGTATGCTGTTTATTGCACTGATAAAAGCTCTTGCCGCCTTTCGCGGCACTGGTAATGCCAAATGCCATATAAAAACCGGGTTCGGAAACTGCGCTGTCCCCGGATAACTACTTTCTGATTTCCCGCTCACCCGGCCGGCTTGGATCCTGTTTAATTTTTTTCTTGCCTTTTTCCCTGCCATACACTGTCCGCCGGTTTAACCATCTCCAGGTACAGCGCCTCGACCTTTTGTCTGGCCCAGGGTGTTTTGCGCAGAAATTTGAGACTGGAACTGATACTCGGGTCGTGGGTAAAACACTTTATACTGATGCGTTTGCCCAATTCCGGCCAGCCATAGTGTGCTTCCAGTTCAGTGACGATCACCTTAAGAGTCAGGCCGTGGAGCGGGTCTTTTGCACCGGGGTTAGTCATGCGCAACCGGCCCCTTGCCTGCCGCCGGTTTCGGCTCGGCCTTTTTCACACGAATGCAGCTGCCAGCAATGTCCATGCCATTGAGGGATTTCATTGCGGCCTTGGCCTCGCCCGGTTTTGGCATTTCAACAAAGCCGAAGCCCTTGGATTTGCCGGTTTCGCTGTCAAGAACCAGTTTACAGGATTGAACGGTGCCGTGAGCCTGGAACAGGGCGCGAAGCTCCTCCTCCGTCGTGCTGCGGGCGAGATTGCGTACAAGTAGTTTCATGGGGTCTCCATCCTGGGCGGGGATCAACATTATAGCCTGAGAACAAGCAACGAATCACACTCTGCGGACCGGCTTCCCAGGATATTTAAGCCGCCCTCCGGGGCCTGCGACACACCGCATTATAAACAGCACCGCATCTATGCGAAGACAAGTGGGCCGGGAGACTGAAAAACCGGCAGTGTCTTCCCGCATAATTGATACCCGCCGAACTGTGGCTTTAAGCTGATTTTTCCCCTGAAACAGGGTTAGAATATCTGTTATATCATAAAGTTAACGTGGTCCGACCACTGTGACACACACCAGCTATCCATCACCGGCTTTTGGGGGGCCTATGCAACTGCCAGATGAAGTTCACCGCACAATTGAGGAATTGTCTATCGAGGGAAACACTCTCGCTGATAACGGTCAATTCCGTGAGGCAACTGAAAAATTCATAGCCGCACTGGACTTGCTTCCGGAACCGTTGGAGCAATGGGAAGCAAGTACCTGGTTGCTGACTGCTATCGGCGATATGTGCTTTATGCAAGGAAACTACGACTATGCAAAAAATGCATTATCCGATGCCATGCATTGTCCCAAGGCAATAGGCAATCCATTTATTCATCTCCGGCTTGGCCAATCTCAGTTTGAACTTGGTAACAGGGAGAGAGCGGCAGATGAACTCGCCAGGGCCTATATGGGTGCTGGAATAGAAATATTTGACACTGAGGATCCAAAATATTTCGAATTTCTCAAAACCGTGTTAAAACCACCGGCTGACGGTAATTGGTAATACACATAACCACACCATCAAAAGCGGTAAATGTATATACTTAATAATGACTGAATTTTTTCCAACATAAGCAGTTGATACCGACAACGATGCAAAAACAAAATCTGAAAAAGTTTGTCTTTATCTCTGCCATATTTATCTCTTCTGCTTTATACGCGGATGCAACAACAAGCCCGCCAAAAATATATGATCACTATTTTTCACTAGGCAGTGCATATTATAACGATAGCGGCGCATTAGTCATACATAACAAAAAACGGACAATCATCCTCGGCAAGGATCAATTTATTGGTTTTGGATTTAACTACCTTGCGTCCAAAAAGAATCCGGTTTTCGTTTTGAAAATGATCCTGCCTGAAAAAGTTAAATCACACGCCCTGCCCGGATATTCAAGTAACGTCATCATTTCTAAAGCAGGCCAGGTTACGTATGTATATACCAAACCGGTACAATCCGGTTTGCATAATTTACAACAAGCAATTCGCTTGACTGACGGTGATCCGGCCGGCGTTTGGAAATTCGAATTTTATATTGATGGACATTTACTCAAAACAGCGATGATCAACGTCGTTTCATCTTAAAAATCGATTGTACATACCTATGTCCTTAACCAATAGAATCACAAGCACAATACCTTATGCATGGGCAGTTTTTATATCAATTTTTATTAATGGCATGTTCACTGTTGAGTGGTCACATCCATACTGTAACAAACAGGATGATGGTCCGGGGCATGCCGCATTTGGTTTTCCCCTGCCTTACACCGAGTGGGCGGGCGCTTCTTCCATGGAATATGCGTTTATGCCGTACGCATATCTGCTAAATCTGGCCATTACCGGGTTCCTGGCATTTTTTGTTATAAAAACATTCATTAAGCGTAAAACAGTAACAATCAATTCGATTTTGCAGTATGGTTTGTCGATTGCAGGTGTCACATTGGCTGCTTCAATGGTATTTATTGAAATGTTGAAATTTTTCAGTGTCTACGCAGTTTTTGTTACTGCACTCGGTGATGGCACGTACAATCAAGCCTATTTTTCCTATCGACCGGTTGGGGTTTCCTCCATACACTATGATTGTAAACCATCAGAATTCTGGTTTGGCCCCATTCTGCATTGATCTGACAATAATGAAAATGTAGACTCACAAGCATAGAAACTGTCCTGCATGCGGCCTTCCGGGACTATTTGAGATACACGCAGCATGTCAGCCATAACAATATTTAAGGGAAATAACAATGAATGAGGAAAGAAAACCATTTTTAACTTTGGGGAAATCCAGGTTTTCAAAAATCGCAAACACAATTGTTCTCATATTATTACTTGGCTTCATTGCAGTGAAATCCGGAATCATCTCTCCTTCGACGACTACAGGATTTGAATACACAATTCCGGCAGATCAGTTACAAGTTAAAACACAACAGGAATTGGCCGGCAAACTAAAAACCTATGCCGTCGATCCGGTATCACTCAACAACGAGTTACAAAAAATCGGATTTACGCTCAGTGATTTTCAGAACAATGTAGCCATGGAAATCGTTATTAAAAACAACCAAAGCGGCCTTCAGGGCATTATCATTGAATTTCAGTCTCGCTTGCCTGCAGACAAACTGAAACCGATATATAGTTATATAGCTGATGACATTGCCAATCATGTCAAATCCAGATAACAGTTCCAATAATTATCCGTCATATACAAACAGGCAAGTTGAGATTTGTATATTTGCTTCGATCAGATGAAAAAAATATAATGTCCTCCCGAATAATGACAATACATCATCGGTCGATGTCATTTGCAGCGCTTGTTGTACAGCTTCAATGGACGACCAACAGATATCAAAACCAGACATAAATCAGATATTACAAGAATAACTTTTACATTCTGCAAGGAAGACATATGAAATCAAAGGATTTAAACCAACTGGTCTCAGTTTACAAAAAACAATTGCAAAAAGGCGACATTCAGGCTGCTTACACGCAACTTGTTAAGTATATTCAAAAACTGAAGACACATTTCTCCAGGGAATTGAAAAGTAGTTATACCTGCGGAAACATACTTCAGGGTTACATGGATTACACCTATTTCTATCTTTCGAACAGTTATTTAAACAAATCAAAACTAAAGCTGGGTCTTGTATTAAATCACGAGAAAATACGGTTCGAACTCTGGCTGCTGGGTCAAACCAGGGATATTCAGGAAAAATACTGGCATTTATTACGCAAAACAAAGTGGATCACGCAATCCGAAATCCCGCTGTATTCCATTTTTGAGGTTGTATTGGTTGATGAGCCTGATTTCAGCGATTTGGATTTATTGACCGTGAAAATACAACAGTCACTGACTGCAGTTTCATCTGAAATTATCGCTACGCTGAAAACACTGAAATAGTCAGTCAACAGTCGGCAAGAGCCCAATAGTGTCACCTGCATACCCATACATAAATATCATTCACCATAACCGATTATCAGGCTTTGTATGTTGTTAATGTTCCCGGATAAAGAAACTATCTTCGCAGGTTTGGAGTCATGGGACTGGTATGATTTTTCAGAAATGACACCCATAGCCGTGACCGCATTTGGCGATGTCTTTTTTGAGTCATCTGCAGGAATATATTTCCTTGACAAAGTGTCAGGAGATTTCACCGTCGTATGCAAAACAAAGTCAGAACTTGAGGCTATCCTGAATACACCGGATGGTCGGGATCACTATTTAATGGCGGAACTGGTTTTGTTAGCGATAGGACGCGGTCTTGTATTGGATGAAGGTGAATGTTACGAGTTTAAAGTTGCACCCTTTTTAAACGGACCGATTGAATATGATAACCTGCAAAAAATGGATTTCAAAATCAGCCTGCATATTACAGGACAGCTTATAAAGCAAGTAACAAATCTCCCTCCCGGCGCCAAAATCTCTGAGATTAAAATCAGTGACGCCTGACAATCACATGAACTCCCGGAAGCTGTGATATATAATAGTCAAAAGGGATTGTTGGAACAATGGGCGTAAAATACCCGGTATACCCTGTGTTTAACCGGACACCAATCTGTGGTGCCGTACCGGCACACTGTTGTTAACGTTTACAATTTCCATCAGGATTTTTATTATGCGAAATATCAACAAACTTGGTCACAAAGCCATTAGTGTTGTAGAAGATATAGGCCTAATCATCATTGCTATTGCAACGGTGATCGCCGTTGGCATTGAAGTTGCAACTATGCTGAAAGCCAGAACAGTTACACTGGCTGATTTGTTACTTCTGTTTATATATCTGGAAGTGCTGACCATGGTGGCAATATACCTGGACTCGGGGAAACTGCCTGTTCGTATGCCCATGTATATCGCGATTGTTGCCCTGGCCCGTTATTTGATCCTGGATATGAAAAGTCTGGACAACTGGCGCATTCTCGGCATTGCATTCGCAATATTATTGATCTCACTGGCAGTACTGGTACACAGATATGGCCACTCAAAACTGCCATATAACAACACACATGAAAACTGACAACGCAGATGTATGTCTAGTGAACAGGAGATAATCAAAGCACATTTGTCTCTATCTCAGTATAAATTATTGCTGAAATTATGCTAATTGAGCAACTTTTCAAAAATAATCTGACAGATCACTTTTAATACAAACAAACATTTAATTCATGGATATCATACATATACAGATGTATATATAGTCAATCCGGCGTATTCTGCTGCAATTCCTGTCATTACAACATTTAACCTGATTTCACAATAGTGCGCTCGTGTGTTACGCTGGTTGTTATCCGCTGTTTTCTCTGTAAATCACGCTCTGCCAGGCACGCAACCCAATCCAGGAGAATCATGTTAAAAAGACACAGAATACAATTCCCCAAATCCGAATCATCAAGCCTTAATCAAGACGAAGCCTACTTCTATCTGCAGGAGCAGGATCAGCAACGCAAAATCCGCTTCCACGATTACGATAAAATATACAATGTGCAGGGACTGTATGAGCAGATATTCTATGATCGTTTAAAATGTAACTCACCGGAAAAAGTTGCCACCGTGCTGGAGGCCTCACTAAAGCAGACTGATGACAACTTGTCTGAATTGCGTGTACTGGATTTTGGCGCGGGCAACGGCATGATGGGTGAAGAATTAAAAAAACACGGCGTATCACGTCTGATTGGTGTAGATATTATCCCTGAAGCATATACCGCAACAGTCCGCGACAGGCCGGGATTATATGACGCATATTATGTTGAAGATTTCACACAGTTGAGTCTGGAACAGAAGGAAAATATCGCCTCATGGCAGTGCGACTGTATGGTCACAGTGGCTGCACTGGGTTTTGGTGATATCCCGACAATGGCATTTATTGAAGCCTTTAACATTATTACCGAACAGGGCTGGATTGCATTCAATATAAAAGAAACATTTTTTGATGCCGCCGATGAGTCGGGATTTTCCCGGTTGATTCGCGAATTAATATTTTCCAGCTATCTTGATGTCTATCATATAGAACGGTATCGCCACAGGTTATCTATTGAAGGTGAACCTTTATATTACTTCACCATCGCGGGCAGAAAGAATGCCGATATACCCGTCGAATTCCTGACGTCACGAAACCTGGTGAATTAGCATGCTCAGGGGAAACCTGTTCTTCAGCCTTGATTGATTGAACCAGAACGGTTTACTGCCACGTTATATAATTTGCAAGGTGTCAGTCCAAAAAGGGCGCCACCACGAATGATAATCGCGCAACGCGTTTCCATTCGTGGCTTCAGGCCGATGGCGGTGAATCTGCTGATCTCCCGATTATGAGCGAATTGTATTCATAGTCGGCAAATTTCCGCCAATATCGATTATCAGCCCTGGATCTCTGTGGCATAATGCGGATCACAATTTCGCCACACCCGGGAGCATTCCATGAAATCACGCGTTCTGGCTACCAGCCTGCTGTTGACACTGTTGCTGCAGGGCTGCGCCACCAACCAGCCAAAATTGGATAAATATTATTCAAAATCCGAATATACCAAGTTGACTTACTGTGTGGCGCTGGCCGATACCGTCCACTTTGTGGCCCTGCAAAAATTACGCAAAAAACCACAAGAAGAATTGATTGAAGCGTATAAGAAGCGCAAAAACTCTGAACTGAATATTGCCACTGTCAAGAAAGTTTACAATGAAGAGTTTACCAATTCTTGGGACTATACCGTTAAATTCTACGACACCTGTGGCATGAAGCTGGCTGACATGGATGCCACACGGATCCGCTTTGCCAGTTATTGCCACCAGAACGCGTTGATTGCCGGACTCGCCTCTATATACAAAAAAATCGGTGAACCCAAAGAGAAGCTCTATAAAATTTACGAAAAATCGAAGAGCACAGCACCGCTCAAGATCATCGACCGTGTTTATGCAGGTGACAAATCACATGCCGAAAGCAAATTGTCGGAATGGCAATTGTGTATGTCGGAGATTTCCGAGACCAAGTAGTAACAACCGCCTCGGCTGTCAGTTGGCTGTTGTCGCGCAGGGCTCTGGCGGAAAAGTCGAACAAGCAGACCCGGCCACAGCGGCCTATCTGGGCAAACGGGTGGCCGGGTTGATTAAAAAACCGGCGTCCTGAATATCACCCATCGAAACACAGTAAAGATAGCGTTGGGGAGAGTTGTCACAATGCATGTCCACGGTCCAAAAGCGGTGTTGCAACTGCTGTTATATGCACTCCTTATCTTGTCACTGTCTGCCGCTGATGCGCGTGAGCAGATGTATGTCCAGGGTGATGTCGTCAATCTGCGCAAGTCTGCCTCACCTTTCAGTGAAGTTGTCGACAAACTGTATATCGGCACATCTGTCGACATCACAACACAGCAGGAAGACGACTGGGTCTACGTGGAGGTCAATGATCGCTTGGCCTCAGGCTGGATACAACTTGATTTTTTGACGCCACAAATACCCACTCTGGAACAACTGCTGGCCAATTATCACAGCGCACCGAGTGATGACATGGACAAAAAGTGCATGTGGCTGTCCCGCGCCAATGCACTGGAGCCACTTAATCTTGAGGTACTGGCCTTGTTCCGTGACTGCAAGTTAAAAACCGGTGATCAGAAACTTGCCAATCTGCTGAGTGAATCCATCGCTTACATACGCAATCCTGACAAGTATTTGCCAAAAGATGAAAACAGGGTGGTGTTTTATTATTCAAACAATACCATTGCCCCACTGACCCTGCTGGATGGCGGCCTGATGACCCGCGTCTACAGCTCAAACGAGAGCCGCGACCGGTTTATCAGCCAATATGCCAAAGTGGGTCGGCAGTACCACTTGTTGTCACATCTCGCTAACCCGGTTGCAAAAGTCCGCGTCGCCAGAGAACCACTGGTCTACTTCAAACACTTCGATGAATGTGAATCACCGGTTGACATACAGGTTTCGCCTCTGCAGAAATCGGCTGAACAGCCATACACAGGCTTTGTGACAAACTTTCTGCCCCGGACAAAATCGCAGGACTTGTCGATTAATGTACCAGACAAGCTGTTGCAGCAGTTCGAGGTTGAATCTGCCGCTGCCATCACCAGTAAAAACCGCTCCTGGGATTTTGAAGTCCCGGTGAGTGTTATTGCGCTTGACACCAATCATGACGGCAAACAGGAATATTTAACAATAAAAAAATATCTGCACCAAACAAAATCAGAAAACGAATCCGATGCCGCTTTTTTCGTTGTGATGTTGTGGCAACAGCAAGCCGATAAATCCTATCAACCGGTTTATCGCGTTATCGAAGGAATGAATGAAAAATATGCCTACATATATGTCAGTTCGTATGAATTTGTTGGCGCTATCGACATGGACGACGATGGTATTGATGAAATTGTTATTTCAATGGGTGTCTATGAAGGTTCAACCGTCGAGGTATTAAGCTTCAAATATAGCAGCTGGCTGAAAACCAATATCTCTCTTTACTACGGCACCTGTTAAGCCCCTGCGCTTTTTCTCTTACAGGACGTATATCCGGATAAAAAATACGAGTGATTTCTATATAGACCTTTATTTACATGTTGCATATCTGTATTAGACTGAGATGAGTTCAGGAGGATACGTATGCGAAAAACAAGGCTGTACAAAAAATCATCACCCACCAGTGGCAGCAACACACATTCAGGTCTGATCCAGCGACGAACACCGTTCGCTGCACCAACCACTTCCGCACAAACCACAGACAACGCCACAGCCGGTCACAGTTATTCCAATCACAGCTTTGACCGTATTCCGGTCGTCGGTCCTGATTCAACAGCACGCAGCGTCGAGCCGCAGCCTTACTCTATCGAGAAAGAGCCCCTGCGCTATGCAAACAACACCGGCATGCCGGACAGACTTAAAAACGGTATCGAAAACCTCTCCGGTTATGCCATGGATGATGTCAGGGTGCATTACAACTCCAGCAAACCCGCCCAACTCCAGGCCCACGCCTATACACAGGGCACCAATATCCATATTGCTCCCGGCCAGGAAAAACACCTGCCCCATGAGGCATGGCATGTGGTGCAACAAAAACAGGGCCGCGTTAAACCCACCTTGCAGATGAAAGGGAATGTGAATATCAATGATGAGACTGGGCTGGAAAGAGAGGCGGATCTAATGGGGGCAAAATTGGTTCAATTAGGAGCTAATCAACCTGAAGCTCTTACGCAAAGAAAACTACACGAGATAACCAATAATAGTCCTCAAGCCAAGCAAGCAACTAAATTTATGGCTATTGCACATAATAATTCTGTCAAACAACAAACTATCCAAAATAAAAATATTCTAGCACCAACAATTCAATTATATCCCCAAAAGAAAAAAGACAGTGAAGAGTATTTTGACCCTGATTTACCAAAGCTTACATTAATAAAGCTTGACTATAACAAATTCCAAATAAAAGGAGATAATACGATAGTATACTTTGAACGCGACGAGGGATACTATACAGATGAAGGTCTTACAAAAAAAGCTGATATGTCCGCCTACCGCGGTGAAAGAGAAGGTATATCTAACGCAAATGGGGAAATGTATTATTGCAGAGATAATGAACGTGATGGAATCATAACAATAAAAACTGCTGAAGATATTCTAAAAAGATTCTTTGATGAAAATCCAAGACATAGACAAATACTGGAGTTTAAAGTTAATGCCATACTGAGTGGATTTAAAGACCAAACTCCGTTACCTCCAATTGAAATAGAACTGATAAATGGTAAAGCTACTTTGGTAGATGGTAGACACAGAATCCATGCTTCAATAATACATGGTTTTAAATATGTACCTTACTCAAGTAACACTATCTAACAAGCCTCAACAGATAACGGGGTCGGACCACGCCAACTGATTGATTTAAAGAAAATATTTGCCTAAAATCGGCCTGTTTTTTGCTTTGAAGCAGTCTTTTTACCCTGAAAATCACCGCTATAAGGCGAACACGAAATACTTCAAACAAATTTAGATCTTTCAGGTTTGTCTGCACCGGCCTGGTTACACAACAAGTTATCCCTGAACATCACAAGCATCAGCACGCATATGTCCCTGACAACAATCTCCTCCCAATACGCCGATAAAAAACCATCCTGTCGCATCTGCAAGGCGGGCAGCAGTATCAGTTTTAACTGGTCATATGCAATGGAGGGCAAATCGGCTGATTTGCCCAACAGCAAAGATATTTATATCAATCCTGAACCATTAAAGACAGGTGTGCTTTATCAATGTCGCCATTGTCAGTCTTACTGGTATCTGGATGCGGATGAGCAATATATGCATCATGTGGCCGATTCGAAGGTCGCTCTGGTCCAGGCGTGGAGTCAGAGTGATCTGCGGCTGTCACCACAGCAGCTGGATATCTTGCAGGCGATTGGCAGGACTGCACCGGATATTTATGGTAATGGCACGGAGTACAATGAAACCCCGTGTCAGGTCAAGACAACCGATGGCACGCTTTATCCGTTGGCCATTATCTCCATCCAGCAACACGCCCCTTATGAGGCATGGCGTAATTGCAAACTCGCAACGGAGATTGCGGAAATATCACCCAGCCCCTATGCCCTGCCCCATGAGGTTCGACTGGCTACCACGCAGGCCGAAGAGGTCAGCATGAGTTTTGCGCCGACGCTGGTGCAATTGTCCAATGGCGAGGTGGTGATCCTCAACTGGACCAACAACTTTATCAAAAAGCCCGCTATCGACAGCAGCAAGACCACACTGAGCGACAAGTCTTTCAACAGGAACAACATGCCGCCGCTGTATCGGCTTGCGGATGAGATCGTCTATTTCATTGCCGATGCATGACAAGCCGGAGCAGTGTGGTGGCGAAACTTTCGCCCATATTCGAGTTATGAATCGACAGCCGGGCTGTGCCATAATGGCGCTCACCATGAAGATCAACACCCGGAGTGTTCCATGCAATCACGCGTACTGATTTCCAGCCTGCTGCTGACCCTGCTGCTACAGGGTTGCGCAACCAACCAGCCCCAAAAGCAGAAATATTACACCAAGGATGAATACACAAAACTGACTTACTGTGTTCTCCTGGCGGATATTGTGCGGTTTGCCTCCTTTCAAAAGCTGCGCAAGAAGACTGAAGCAGAGGTAATGGCGAACTATAAAGGTAAAAAGAGTGCCGATATCAGCATCCCTCTTGTTAAAAAAGTGTATAAGGACACTTTCACCAACTCCTGGGATTATACGGCCAAGTTTTATGATGCTTGCGGGATGAAGGTGGCGGATCTGACAGCAAACCGGGTCAGGTTTGCCGGTTACTGCCATCAAAACACGCTCATTGCAAGCATGGCGACTATTTTCAAGAAACTGGGTGAGCCCAAAGAGAAGATGTACGAGATCTACAAGAATCTTCAGTCCAAAACCCCCATCGAGATCATTGATCGGGTATATGCGCGAGAATCTGACAAATCAAATATGCATGCCGACAACAAACTGGCGGAATGGAATCTCTGTATGGGTGAAATTTCCGAGATGAAATAAACCGGCAATACTGCTGTGTCACAGGACGAACACAGCAGTATTGACTGCGACTGATGTTGTCCGATTAAGCTCTCTGCCGGTGTACCCAATCAGCGCCCGGTGTACCCTGTAACCCGGCCAGATACTCATCACTGTTGACCCGTTCAATCATCATGGCCGCTTCGGCTATGCGTTTCTCCAGATCAGTTCGCTTTTCTGTTTCACCCGGCAGGATTTCGTCCAGTTTGGCTTGCAGGTAGTCATGATTGGTCCGCCACAGTTCGGCATCACGCACCTGTTTGTTGATCAGGCGTTCCTTGTACCAGTCGCTTTGCAGCAGATAGTCACGCTGGAACATGGCGCGGATGGACGGATCGTCGATGGTTTTGCCTTCGTATGTCCCTTCCGCCATGATGTACAGCAGTGCCTTCAATGGCGGGCAGGCATCTTCCACACTGCTGCTGTCAATGTAGCCCCGCGCCACGTTTTGCTGCGCCTCGGTGATGTTGTTAATTCCGTCTACATAGGCTTCCATGTCCTGGATCTCCGGTTTCAACATGGCCTCATCAAACACAATGGTCGGTGTATCAAATATTTTTCCGAAATAGGCATGCACAAATTCTTCGGTAATGCGGTAACCCAGACGGCCGGCGAGGATCTGTTTGCCGTTATATTCAAAGTCGTTGAGTTTTTCCAGATAGCCGTTTTCAATCAGGAAGGCCGGATCACGATCGGCATGGGGCAGGCGACACCATATCTCCGGAATCAACATGCTGATGTCATGATCGATACGGCGACGATGGCCGATATAGCCGGCGGCCGATGAAAAACCGTCATGCCCACAAAGGATAAAGGCGACCAGGGCATTATTCAGATCGGCGGTGCTTTCCAGCGCATTGAACGGCCCCTTGGTCAACGCACCTTCAGAACCGGCACCGGTGGTTGAGGGTGACTTGCCGGTCAGACTGCAGATCAGATCCATAAACAGTTCCGGCAGTTCCTGATAGTGGATCGGGTTGTAGACCGCCAGCGGCCGGATACCCCGCGCCTTGTCGACGGGATTGTTGCGTCGTCCCTGTAACACGGCATCCACCGGGAAGTAGACCGGATCGGCCTGTTGCAGATCCCGTGACAGGCGTGTGCAGACTACCGCCAGATAGTAATCTTTGGGATTAGACAGGTCAGGTCGCAATTGCAGGTAACGCACATTGGGCGAGGGCTTGCCGTTGACCAGACGGGGATGGGCCGAAGAAACAAAGTAACTGTCCATCTCGCCTGCCGCCGCTTCGGTGATCAGGTTGCGCATGGGCGGTGTGAAATGCTCAAAGTTCACCACATCATTCAGCAGCTCATTGGCATCATCCGGCGTGAGCGGTTCAAAGTTGGAGATAAAGTTTTCGTCCTGCGCCAGATCAAACTCGGTCTGTTTGTCCATACCGCGATGAATCGCATCATCGGGACGCTGGAACAGCCGCGACTCGCAATTCTTCACCAGTTTGATGCTGCGCCCCGTGTAGTATTCGTTCAGGCCCTGCACAGCTTCTGCGGGTACAACGGTGGAACAGGAGATATCATCTTCCATCTGTACCTTGCCGGCGGCCACAAAGTCCTGCCGCAGTTTAAAGATGCGCCAGGTGCCGTCGCTGTGAGTACCGACTCGCAAATAACTGGCCTGCATCTTGCGGCCCTTGAACTTGAGTTCATGACCCGGCATGCCGTTTACTTCATCCACTGAAAAATGCTGCCGCCACTTGTCGCCCCATGATTGTTGGTAGAAGCGCTTGATCAAATAGACCAGCGCCAGAATGCGGGTGGGAATGCCTTCCAGCCACTGATTGTATTCATCGGTATATTCATGAGCCGAAGGGGTCAACAGTTTGATCACCGAACCCAGGGTACGCTCACTGCTCAACAAACTGCGTTCGTCCTCGCGTTCGGGATCACGGAAGCGCCGGCTGTAGTCGTAATTGAAGATGGCTTCCACATCATTGAAATCTGTTTCCAGATCATCCACAAAGATTGAACCGGAGATCATCAGATCCTGAATGGACTTGGAGATTTCCGATTTGCCGCCGCCGGATACGGTACTGGGTTTATGACAGAAAGTGCCGTCGGCAAAGGTGCCGATCAGGCGCCAGCTGGGTGCGGCATGGTGTTTTTCCATGTGCACACGGAAACCGCTGGGATAAACATACGTATGGGTGGCATGCAGCTTGATGGTCTGCTGCTTGCCGCGATGTTCCCAGCTCAGGCTCATCTGCTGCATGTCGATGCGGGTATCCTGCGGGATATAAACGATGTCGCCATATTGTTTATCCACTGCATAGCCTTCCGGTTGCAGGGCAATGGCATCACCCAGTTGAGTGCTGAGGGTTTCAAAGGTCTGGCCGCCGGTGACATAGATCTGATCCGGCAAGTAAACTTCACCCAGATTAAAACGCGGGAAGGCCAGCGCACCGCCGGCATGTTCCTCTTCACAGCCGCCGAACAAATTGGCGGAATAACTGATTTGTGACTTGATCTCTTTCTTGCTGTAGCCGAAATAGTTATCGGCGATCACCGTCACAATCACACCGCTCATGTCACGGCACACCACTTTAAAGGCCTGACCGTCGTTATACAGTTCGTCCTCTGTTTGCCAGCACATACCGTCCTTGCGTTGACGCTCAGTCGCCGCATCATAGTGCGGCAGGCCCAGCGATTTTTTGGTCAGCGTGGTCAGGTGCGGCGCGAGGATCACGCAGCCGCTGTGACCGGTCCAGTGATGAATATCCAGCGCGGCATCATTCTCCGGCAGGAAGGGATCACCGCCGTTACCAAAAATGGTTTCCACAAAATCGAGATTGGCTGTCAGGCTGCCCGGCACAAAGAAACGCACTTCCAGGGATTTCTCCGGCAACATGCCTTTTACTTCCGGTTGCACGACCGGACGCAACAGCAGGGATACCCAGATATCCACCGGATGCTCCGTACCGCTGGTGATAGGCAGGCGCATCAAGTCAGAGGGTGGCTGCAGGGCCTGTTCCAGCAATTTGGCATAAGTCGCCACCGGTACGGCACGTTTGTCCGCCGGGACCGGCAACCCGCCCTCCACGATGTGAAAGACACCCTGGGTGGTGCGACGATCACTCTTCGGATTGTGCAAGACTCCCTGTTTGACCCGGTAGGACTCCAGCAGGGGTGATTTATGGTGGTTGCCGGCAAACGGCAGAGACATCTCCCGCGCCAGGCCGGGTTGTAACAGGGCAAAGGTTTCACCGGGCAGGTTGATGTCGGCCGCAACCCCGTTGCGCTGGAAATAGCCGTTGAGGAAATCCTGGATGCGCCGATCCGCCGGACAGCGGTAGTCCGCCAGCAGCCGTCGATGTTGGCCGTAATTTTTTAACAGGCTGTCTGCCACGCTCAAATAACTGCGGTCGGTATTCATCTGGCAGGGGTGGCCCAGGGCCGCCAGTTGCAGGCAAATGTGTTGTAATTTGAGTCGGCGTTTATCAACGGCTCGACGTTCGGGCCGGGAATAGGTGTGCGTGATAGTCGACAAGGTAATCTCTCTTTACGGCTGTTTCATTCTGTCCGGAATGGTTAAAGTCTGTGCAATTCTTCACATCGGGCCGAACAATATACCATCCACGTTTCGGTTCGGCCATGTCAGATGAACTTCAGCAGCAGTGCGTGGTTATTTATTTGTCCATGAATCAATAGTAATATTTTCTAATATACTAAAACGCTAAACTCATCTTCACGCACTCTTGTGTCGCTGTCACAATGAGCGTCCCTCGTTGCACAGGTTTTGTCCCCCCGGATTTGATTTTATACGTGTTTCTTTTACAGAGATGCCACAGCTGTTGAATCAATGCTGATATCTATCCGCATGTTTCATTTATGAAGCAATTCCACTATCCTGCCTGTATATAAGATCCAGGACATTTCGGATGCACAGCAAATTTATTTTCATTCTCGCCCTGTTGACTATCCTGTTTGGCAGTGGATGTTCCACCATTTCCAAAAAATCGGATTTTGTGAATGTTTTCATTAACTCGATCCCGGAGGGCGGCAAGGTCCGATACGATGGCAAGATCTACACCACACCGGCCAACATCCCGATCAAGCGCGGACATGACAACATTATTTTGCGCGTGGAAAAAGAGGGCTATGAATCCGCGAGCGTTACACTGAAGCGTGCCTATGATCTGCATGCCATGGCCGCAGACTGCGCGATTCCGCTGATCAATCTGGTCACTTGTCCCATCGGCCTGAATGATGGTTTCTCATCCGGCCGGGCCTATACGGTCGAACCCAGGAGTGTCACGCTGGAGCTGGTCCGCGATCTCAGCAAAGAGCGGGAACAACGTGCACAACAACAGGCCGCCAACCTGCTCAGGGTGGAAACCCGTTTTATCAACAAGTCATGGTTTCCACTGGAAAAGCATGAGATGACCGTGGCCTGCGTGGATGAAGCGCTGGAAAACCTGTCCAAGGGCACCCACTTCCGGTTTTTGGAAAAGGACAGCAAACTGCAAGTCAGCGAGACCGATAATGTGGGAACGATTACCTTTTATATTGATCTGATCGAGACCGCCCAGTTGGTCAAACTCAAGGTGGTGATTCAAACCGCCGACGGCACCACCTATATCGCCAATGCCAGAGAATCCATCCAGGGTAAAAGCCGCGCCGAGATCTACAACGCCTTCGAAAAGGTCGGCGTAGTGGTCGCCAAGGATATCACCGAGCAGGTATCCAGGTAATCCATGTCTGATTTCATTAATTACAGGTATGACCGGATACCCGCCGCATCTTGTATTTGTTCTCGGCCTTAAAAGCCGGCTATTACCGGTAGCAACAAACCAAGACCTTTTGGCGGTACCTTTACCGGTTGCAGATCAAACATTTTGTAAGCCGGTGACGGGATAGTACACTTCTGTGGATCTTTCGATGCTTTCCAGTTCTTGCCTGTCCCGCCGGTAAAGCACTCATCTTTTTGATCTTCATGCAACACCTGTGTGCACGAGCACCGCCATCTGGCATACCAGACCTCTTCGTTCGGATAGCCCAATGGCGCAAGTGTATTCACAAAGGGATTATTCACCCCTTTATCTGCCGGATGATGGGCAAACTCACCGACATTATTAAACAACCCTTTCGGAGTCAGATTTGCATATCGTGTCGCCCCGCCACCACAGTCATCGTCGCACATGCCCGGTTCATTCTCACAAGCGCCGGCGGTGATATACTGATGGTGCTTGCCGGCAGATGCATAGATAACAGGTGACGGTCGCTGTGCCATTTTACCCCAATAAGTACTGCGGGGACCGGTCCACTCTATTTCCGGGTCAGTCGCAACCCTTCTGTCGGTACTGTTCCACAAACTCAGTGCATCAATACGCCAAACAACACCATCATCACTGAGCAGTTCAATATTGCCGCTTTGTGTGTCGCCGTAGTGATAGTCGGTACATACCACACTGCCCCGATAGCCACCGTCCAACCGATACAGAAATCCATAATTAACTTTAATTCGCCGCGGCCAGTCCTGCCCATCCACTACACGAACCTGAAACAGTGTAACCGGCTCGAAGGATTGCAAACTGTTATCGTTGACATTGTTCTTGCAGGTTGTTTTTTTTACAAACTTGCATGCTTCGTTAACCGAATTGATTTCACAACCAATAATACCTGCCGCAGCGCAACAGGCTGCATACACAATATCACTGGCTGTTTCGGTGATCACATTGCATTTTGGTGATTTATCATTTTCATGCTCGTCAAATATGAAGTAAGGTCGCCATGTATCGGCCAACCTGTTTTCATAATCATCAATCAGTCCATCATTATCTTTATCGAGTTCCGGACTGTCTGTCAGACTCATATAAATTGATGATGGCAAAGTGATGGTTCTGTAACTTTCAGCAAGCGTTGCTGAAGACAGATTTTCACTGCAGATGAACAATAAAAATATACAGCTGCTGATAATCCTGCAAACTCGATATGATTTGCCTTTGTACAAGTATCCCATAGCATCTCCTCCTGTCCGGCAGTCTAAACGGCAAACCCTGCCTGGCATTGGTCGCAAATCACGTATTCCAGACGACTGAGAATAAAGCGGATTTATAGCAACTTTTTAACCAATGCAGGCTCCCTCATCAGAATATTCCAATCCAGGCACCCCACAGGTTTACGGTTTGTGTCTTGCTTGCATCACAGGAGGGGACATTATCCAGCTGCAGGTTTTTACCGGAAAGAAGCAAAGTGATAACTGTGTTATACGCATTTCTGAAATTTGCCATATTGTGTATAAATACACCATCCATCCTGCCTGACCGGACAACAATCCATCTATCCTTCGGCGTTTTATCATTACCGCAGATTGACTGAGAAACCTTGAACCTGAATGTGGCATGATACACACCGGCCTTTTCCATATATTCACTTGTTGTGCCGACAAAAGCGACCTTGCCAAAAATGGTTTCAGCAAAGACGATCTTCGGGGAAGCGCTGATATATAACAGTAGTGAAAGTGAAAGATAAACCAGAATACGTTTCATAACGACCTCCTTGGTGGTTATTGAAAATAACCTGCTCCTGATTTAAAGATTAGGCAGCACCTGTTTGTCCGTCAATGCGCATGAAAAATATATTTTCATGCGCCATTTTTTTGCTCATGGCAAACCTGCACAACCGCTGAAAGAAATTACAAATATTTACAAACCAATAATTTACAGTAAGGATATAAATGAATTACTCAATATGAAGCCATGCCGGCGCAAACACCATATTCAAAAATATTCAGGGTTATAAATAAAATATTTCCTACTCAAACACTGATATATTTGGCGCCCGGTGAGATATAACGCAATTCCAATGTTAACTATTCGCTGCGCAGTGCTTGCAAATCCGCCACTATTGCTTGAATGATGCGCTTGTCTTGATAGGGTTGGCGTTTGGCCCACACGTTCAAATCAAAATTTGGATGCATGGTATATAACTGATCAAGTTGCCAGCGCGCATCATCCATGTTGCCCATGCGATAGAGGGCCAGCGCCTTATAGATATTGGACTGGATACGTGAGGGGTTGATCAACAGGGATTTATCATAGGCGGCGATTGCTTCGGTATAGTTCTGCAACCGCAGATTGGCCAGCCCCAGTACCGAAGGGACCAGCGCAGAGTAGCGGGGATGTTGTTGCATGATCTGCGTTGTGATTTGGCGCGCCCGTTCCGGGTTGTCACCAAAAGCATGGATCACCGCCAGCGTATTAAAACCATCCGGATCATTGGGCGCCAGTTCGGCGGCCTGTTGCGCATAGTTGACAGCGACGGTGTGATCTTCAAACAGAAACAGATAGATATAACCGAGGATCCAGTGCGCCTGTGGTGAGTGGCTGTCCAGTTCAACGCCGCGCTTGCCAAGAAACAGGGCGAGTTGCCGGGTATGTTCCGGATTGGTGGTCCAGTCGAACCGATAGTTATCGGCATGTATCAGCGCCAGTGCGGAATGGGCGCGGGCAAATTCCGGATCGAGGGCGATGGCCTGTTCCATAAATTGTTGCGCCTTTTCACTGTCACCGGCTGAGGCGCGGGTGATCAGACCGGCCTGACCTTTTAAAAACAGATCATAGGCGGCAAAGCTGTGTGTATAACGACGCTGAGCGCGTTTTTGCTCTTCACGGGTAAGGGTGACGGAGAGGGCATCGAGGATATTTTTCCGGATATCATCCTGCACCTTAAAAATATCACTGGTCTGCCGATCAAACCGTTGCGCCCAGATGTTTACACCGGTCCGCGCATTGATCAGTTGCACATTGACCCGCAGCCGATCCTGATCGCGCCGCACATCCCCGTCCAACACGTAATTCACCGCCAGCTCACGGGCAATGGTCTGGATATCCGACTGGCGCTGCTTATATATATAGGCGGAGCGGCGGGCAATTACGCGCAGGCCGGAATAGAGTGACAGGTCATTAATCAGATCATCGGTGATGCCGTCACTGAAATAGTCCTGGGATTTGTCATCATTACGATTGGTAAAGGGCAATACCACCAAAGAGGCGGTATCACTCTGTCCTTGTGGTGGTGCATCATTTCCCCGCAAACCCAGATACGCCGCCACAACCACGGCCAACAGGCCAATACCCAGATAAACGGCCAATCGCTGTTTGGCATGTCTCAGGCCGGCACCGGTGGTCCGGGTGACACCGGCCGGTTTGCCGGCATGGCTCACGGCGGCAATCAGTCGATAGCCTTTTTTGGATACAGTTTCGATATAGCGGGGCTGACGGGAATCGTCACCCAGCGCCTTGCGCAGCTTGATGATGGTGGTCGAGAGGGCGTCATAGCCGACCACCACCCCCTCCCAGGCGGTCGCCTCAATGGTCTCGCGGGAGATCACCTCACCCGGTCGGGCGGCCAGCAACTCCAGCACCATCATCACCTTGGGTTCCAGCTTGACCTCGGCCCCGGCGCGGGAAATACGCCCGGAGGCCGGATCCACATACCAGTCATCCAGCCAGAAGGCTTGCCCGCTCAGCGTCTGCGTCTCATTTTGCATGGGGAGCAACTTTGTCGCACAAATTTAACATATTGATTTTATTATTAAATGTTAAAAGTCAGAAAAACGCCGTATAAAGATCATAACTTCTGCCGGCCATTCTCCTAGATTCCTCCTCATCGGCGCAATGCCAAATCCACCAACCCGAGGAGAAACATCATGCAAAACGGCTATCGTATTTATGACAAACAAACCGCCCCTGAGGCCGCCAAACCGGTGCTGACCGAGGTTCAGGCCCATTACGGTTTTATTCCCAACGCCCTGGCCGCCATGGCTGAATCACCGGAAATGGTCCAGGCCTATCTGGCCCTGGACGGGCTGGTCAACCAAAACGCCCTCAGCGAGGTTGAGCGTCATGTCGTCTTTCTGACCATCACCCGTGAATACAACTGCGGATATTGCGTGGCCGCGCACACTGCCTTTGCCGGGATGGCCAAGGTCAACGACGAATACATCCGGCAGATCCGGGAAAACAAACCGCTCGGCGATACCAAACTGGAAGCCCTGCAACACTTCACCACCCGTCTGGTACAAACCGGTTGCAACGTCAGCAGCCATGAACTACAAAAATTTCTGGACAGTGGTTTTAACCGTCGCCAGGTCCTCGACATTATCACCATGATGGCCAATAAACTGATTGCGGTCTTTGCCAACCGCATCATGGGTACAGATCTGGATGAAGCCTTACAACCTGCAAAATGGGACAAGGTTGCCTGATTGTCCCTGATTTGTCATAGCGGAGTGATGGCCATGCGCCATCACTCCCGATCCTGTTCCTGCATTACTTTGGAGATAAATTATGTTCAGCCATAGCAAAACCGTGTCGCACCTGCTCCTGACCATCGGCCTGTGCAGTCTGTTCACCAGCCTGCAGGCGGCTGATCTGTCCATTAAAAAAGATTACCCGCTGGAAAAACTGACCAACCGTGTCCATGTCATTCACGGACCGAATGAAGAAGTGAGCAAGGCCAATCAGGGGTTTCGCAATAACCCGGTGCTCATCACGACAGCGGAGGGGATTGTCGTCATTGACCCGGGCAGCAGCCTGTATACCGGTGAGATGGTGGTTAACAAGGCGCGCAGCCTGTCAAACAAACCCGTCATCGCTGTCTTTATTACCCATGAGCACGGTGACCACTGGCTGGGCAATCACGGCATTAAAAAGCACTATCCCAATGCCGTCATCTATGCCCATGAAGCCGCTATCAACACCATCAAGAGTGATGAAGGCGCTATGTGGATCACCTCCATCAATCGCATGGCGGACGGACAGATTGCCGGCACCAAAGTCGTCGCCCCTGACAAACCGATCAAGGACGGTGACCGTATCAAGCTGGGTGGCGTGACATTTCGTATTTACAATAACGGCAAGGCCCACAGCAACAGCGACATCATGATCGAAATTGTTGAAGAGAAGGTCTTTGTCTTCGGTGATAACCTGCGTGATCAAAACGTCAGTCTGTTTATGGCCGGCTTCAAGGGGAATCTTGCCGCGCTGGATATCGGGCAAAAGAGCGGCGCAAAATACTTTGTCCCCGGTCACGGCAAGAGTGGCGACAAGGCGATTATCGATCGCTATCGCCGGTTTTTAATTGATCTGAAAGGTGCAGTGCAAAAAAACTTTGCCGCAGGCATGAGTGATTTTGAAATGAAACCCGTGGTGATCAAGGCGCTGCACAAATACAAACACTGGAGCGGGTTTGAAGAAAATATCGGCAAATTGATCAATCTGGCTTATCTGGAAGTGGAAAACGAATCATTTTGATCCAGCAACAGTCTGTACACCGTCATTCTATCCGGTGCGTGTACTGTCGACCGGCCAGGCAAGGAAGCCCGGTCGGCCGACAGTTTTGTTCATCACTTCATATCCGGTGCATCACAGATATTTTTAATGTTTTTGCCACGCTCCGCCATACTCGTCAACTGCGGCATCATGGACATGGCCATCGTTCCGCACTTTTTGACCTGCTTGATGATCGGGTCCTTTTCCAGTTTTTTTCCAAAATCCATTGCGGCCTGTTGCGCCTTTTTGCGTGCACCCTGCCGGCACAATGACTTAACCTTATCGTTAAACGCCTGGGAACGGGTATGTAGTTCCTGCAACTTTTCCGGCGGAACAGACGCCATACAGGCTTGCAGTTGCTGCATCTGTTGCATCATCTCCTGCATATTGCCCTGCGGCATTCCGGGCGGCATGCCCATCGGATCGGCGGCATACAGGCTGAAAGAAAAAAGACAACCCAGCATAGTGAGCATGGTTTTCATTGTTTTACTCCATCAAAGTAGATCAGCGACAACAGGCCCGGCCTGGCTCTGCCGGTCCATATCATGGACGCATGAACTGAATAAATCGGCCGTCCAGACAGCAAGTATGGTTTTGCTTTGGGTTAAGTCAAGCCACGCTCCGCCGGTTCTGCCGCCTGATTCCCATTATTCCACCCCGTATCCCGGCCATAGTGACAATGCGCCGATACTGCCGGTATCGCTTTCAGGTGCTGTCAGCACAACACTTTCACCCCCGCGCCCGGCCTGTTAGCGTGCCTGATATTCAACAAAACCCTGCAAGGAATGTACTATGCTTGGCTTGATTTTCCTTATTCTGGTCTCGGTGGCGGTCAATCTCGGCCTGCTGCCGTTTTGGATGGCGATAATGTATATCGGCCTCAGCCTGCTCACCTATATTGCCTATGCCATCGACAAATCGGCGGCACAGCAAGGCAAGTGGCGAACCCGTGAACGGACCCTGCACTTTCTGGCCTTGATTGGCGGTTGGCCCGGCGCCCTGGCGGCGCAGGAGAAGCTGCATCACAAATCCAGAAAAATATCTTTCCGCAAACGATTCTGGGTCACGGTTTCACTCAATTGTGTGATCCTGAGCGGATTGATCTATTTCGGCGGTATCGAGATGATCGTCGAATTCGTTGAAGAGTTAACCTGATGTCTGATCTAGAGTTGTTGCAATGAGCGGGCCAGATTTGCCCTGGCCCGTTCTTCCCGTTCCTGATGCAAGGCAGGTGTACCGTATATGCAAGGTCGAGCCAACAGGCCGGCGAGGATCTCGCGGCGCTTGCGTCGAAAAATAAAACCGGGCACCCAGCCATACTCTTGCCGCACCTGTGCCTCATACTCGTCGAAGCGTTCCGCCGGCGCACCCAGAATGGCCAAATCAATATCCACCAGCAACACCTGATCCTGACCTTGTGGCAGGGCTGTATGACAGGTGGCGAGAATGTGTGACTCGATCCGTTCTATCCGATCAGCGGGAACATTGAGCCTGCCCAGTTCCTGCACCGCCCAGGCTGCGCTGCGCGCCTCATTGTCACTCGCCCTGACATCATAGACCGCGTCATGAAACCACAAGGCGATTTCCACCTCTGTCGGCGCTTGTGCAAGGTCACGATAGCGTTCAAACAAAGCCAGGCATTCGCTCAGATGTTGCAGCGTATGGTAATGACGGTGTGGTTCGGTATAGGCGCTTAGCAAGCGTTGGTACAAGTCCGTGCCCTCGGCATCATTTCCGAGCGTACCCCAACACTGCCGCCATGCGGATGAGAGTGTAGCGGTTTCAACATTCTGCATGACGATATACCAATGAGTGATTTCCGAGCATTCTCCCGCATTGGATGATATGTTTCAAACCAATCTTCCAGTATCGGAAACATCATGGTCAGATCCGTGTTTCTTGTCATCCGATATTTGCTTGATCGGTCACCGCTTCCAAACTATGCTTGCCGGACATAATCAGGCTGTTTCAACCCAAAAAAGGAGTGTGCCGAATGGGATTCTTTGATTCACTGAAGAAAGTCGCCAATACCATTACCGGTGGTTCTGCTGAAGTTTTTCTGGACGCCGAGCCCTTTCGCATCGGAGAACCTTTCGAGGTCAAGATTACCGCCAAAGTGAAAGATGCCGATCTGGACATCAAGCGGGTCTATCTGAAAATCGTCGCCAAAGAAGAAATTCAGGTGCCTCATTACTCGTTCTCACACAGAATTCCAAAACGGAACTGCGATGATGAAAATGAAGAAGAAACCATTTATATCGAAAAGACAGTAAAAGAAGACCACACCACATTGAAGCTGGAGTTAAACATCGCCGGTAATCAGGTACTGAAAGCAAATCAAGCCTATGAATGGATCTATCGCGTTGACTTGCCGGATGGCGCCCAACCGGTATATCGCGGCAAATATTGCATTCATGCCTACGAGGCCTGCGCCGGACTGGATTGCTTCGGCAATGATCCGGATTCAGGCTGGCAGGAACTGCTCCCCGCCGACGCCATATCTGATAATTAAAGATTTACACCGGTCCGGCTCACCGGGCCGGACCGGTGCAAATCATTTTTGTCGCTGTCTTTTGCGGCGTACCTTGCTGCCATCCCTGTCCTGAGAAACAATTTCCATGCCATAAGCGCAGTTGGTGACATAGTAGATCCACGGGTTATCATCCAGGACCACACGTTTCCTGCCATCAGCGGTAATCGACTCTTCAATCAGCCAGAGGTTGGTCTGTGTGTTGTAGAACACTGACACCAGGTCACCCCCCAATTTAATTTCTTTTACGTTAGGTTCTATCAGTGTGTAATTGGCAAGCAGGTTGATCGTGTCCGCACTCCGATCCCTGTTCCGCAGATAAGTGATCTGCTGCAACACGATCAATTTCTGCCCGGGGTTGTGCTGCTGCAGCTGCAGTGCCGGGATATAGTTATGAGTTAACTTCGCACTTTTCACTACGCCGATTTGCCAATGCTGTTTGCCATACGTCTTGTCCATCCAGGCATACATGACAGTATTCGATATTTGCTTTGGTTTAACATTCCGCTCATAGCGATACATGGTTTCTTTAAACGATATCTCTGAATACCCGTCACATGCCAAAACCGATATTGAGAACAGGGCCATGGCCGCTCCCGGGAGTATGCTGATCTTGTTCACTGTTGCCCGCTCCTGTGGAATGTCAGTTGAACCATTGCCATTGCAAGTGCTGTACCGACACAGCAGAACCTGCAGAATCAATGCATTAGGGACGGAACCTGAATCCTTGCATATGCATACTCGTGCAATTTGCAATCACCCGGTGAAAAATTAAACAGTGAAAAATTTAAATCTTGTCGCAGTTATTCACAAGCGTTATGCGCTTTCCACAACACCGCATCATGTCCGGCCGGCACGGCTTGACAGGGATCGTCAGCGTAATCACGCACGCGATGACAGAGTCGGATTTGTTGCTTGCTGAGAATGGTCGGGTGGAGAGCTTCCGGTTTAATCTCGCAAGGAGAGAGGCACCCAGGACCAACGTTCACGGCCTGCTCTGGTTTTGCTCCTCCAGGGACTCGAGATCCCCTTCTTCACTCTCCACCGTTTCCAGTTTGAACTTACCGTTTTTCATGCTGAGTTGTTCTGTTGACTTAACGTATTGACCACCGGCATAGGGGCCATAGACTTCGGTGCGGGTTAATACCGGCAGGTTGTTTTGCCAGCCAATCGCAAAACCGGCGCAATCCCTGGCCCAACGGGTCCCGCCGGCGTATTCACTTTTGAGAAACTGTGTCTTGTGTTCGAGCCGCCATTGGCCTCCCTGTAACCGGTAAACAAACAGATTGCAGGCATAGGAATCTCTCTCGGGGTAGTCGGCATCATCTTCGGTTCTGGCATCTTGCACAATAAAGGCGTGTCGTGTCTCGGTCTCTGACTGATGGACATCCTGTTCCACCAAATCGATGGTGCGGGTAAATTGAATAGGTTTATTGTTATCATCACGGTCAGTTATTTTCTTTTTTGCCATCAACCCTGACTGGCTCCCGTCCCAATCCTCACGTTTGAGTTTGTGTGCCTGCAAATAGTCTTGCAGGACCACCTGGCTGTCCACGCCGGTCGCCTTGTCTGAGGCATAAACCAGGCCGGTTGTGATCGCGAGCAGTGTGCATATCAGTATCAGGTAATATTTTTCAGGCATGGTGCTCATCATTGATGAAGAGAGAATTATTTCTAATTTAGCCTGCATCAGGACATATGCAAGCCCATATTGATCCGGTTGTCCTCAACCGGCGATGGCATACGAACGAAGCCATCGATTCCAACCACGATTCGAATGAGAAATACCACAATAAAACCTCGATACACAGCCTGTCGGTATCCGGCATGACGACAATACGGCATTGACACAGCTGCCGTTGATTCACTCGCCGGTCGATATCAGTAACTGACGTGATGGTTAACCCGGCCCCTCTGTTCCGCCCTCCTCCACCCGCCCCCGGCCCTCCCGGAAAGCGTCAGACTGCCTGTTTCCCCAGAATTCCCGATATTGGCGACCTGTTTGTTACTGTGATTTTTATCACAATCAGGAAAAGTAATGATATTTATATCTATTTGATTTAATGCTGCTTTTAACTACATTTAAAGTGCGTATGGCATTTAGAGCCGGCACAGGGAGTGGATTTCCGGCACCATTGTGCGGACCGGCTTTACTCCTGCGCGAAGTTTAATTATAAAATACAGGGTGACGACATCACCATAACGACATTGAGAGTGTGCTTCATTATGAGTAAATCCAAAAACCAATCCGACCAACCGACAGAAAACCTGAGCTTCTTTAATACGTTTCTCACCAATCCTCGCGAAGTGGGGTCCATTATTCAAAGCTCACGTTTTCTAAAAAAACGCATCATCACGCGGGCAAATGTAGCGTCCGCAAAAACCATTGTTGAATTGGGACCGGGGACCGGCGGCACAACCAAAGCTATCCTTGAAGCCATGGCGCCTGATGCAAAACTGCTGACCATCGAATTAACCAGTGCCTTTATGCCCTTCCTGGCACAAATCGACGATGACCGCTTGATCAATCATAACGGTGATGCCCGGGATATTGTCAGCATTCTGGCGCAATACGGGCTCGACAAGCCTGATGTGGTAATTTCCGGTATTCCTTTTACACCCATGCCGACCGTCATCGGCCAGGCCATCGTGAATGAAGTGTGGCAGGCATTGAGAGAGGACGGTCGATTCCTCACTTACCAGTTCTGGAACAAGGTAAAAACACTCAGTAATCCGGTGTTCGGCAACTCACGGGTTGAATTTGAACTGCTGAATATTCCACCGGTGCAATTGTCCTACTTTGACAAACGGATCAATTAAGTCCGCTGCAGGATTGCCCGTCAACCAAAAGGACTCACACAACGCCATTGCCGGCAACAGCAATGGCGTTTTTTTGTGCCTTACAATCAGGCTTTACTCAGATTGCCTTACAGATCCGTTCCTGCATATTAACGATAGCGGCAATTATCTTTTCCATACCGGCCTTGTCCTGTTTAAGGATTTCAAACTCCAGTCTGGACGCCAGTTGGTAGAGTTGCATATATCCGTACCCGCCACTGGTGGATTTGAGGTTGTGTGCGCACATTCTTAATTTATCGATATTTCCTTCCCGGAAGGTCGTTTGTATATCAACAGCAATCTCGGGCAGACGTTTGATGTATTCCGGCAGTAATTGACCAATCACCGGATCGTCAGCCAGGCTTGATATGACAGGCGTTGTATCGTTCACCAGTTCATCCGCTTTGTCACTGGCCCGGAGATGGTTTTGGAAATATGCATGAAATTTTTTGCGGTCGATGGGTTTGGTAAGAAACTCATTATAACCGGCTGCCAGACATTTCTCCCGGTCTTCGACGGTGGCATTCGCGGTCAAGGCGGTAATAATACCGTTATAACCGGATTCACGCAGACGTTGAGTCGCTTCAAGACCGCTCATTTCAGGCATTTGCATGTCCATCAATATAATGTCGTAGCTGTTGTACATGGCATAATGTATGGCTTCATAACCGTTGTTTGCGATATCACAGGTCAAGCCCAGATTTTGCAGGATCATTTTAATCAGTCGTTGATTATCAATATTGTCTTCCGCCAACAGAATATGGCCTTCCAGCTTTGACATTTGTGTGGTTTCAAGAGATCGCTCTGCCGGTTCTTTATTCGTCAGGGATGCTGCCGCCTGTGTACCGGCATCCATGGTCAAAATAAAGCAACTGCCCACGTCCGGCGTGCTGTCCACATGTATTTCACCCCCCAGCTTCTCTGCCAGTATCCCGGACAGGTGCAAACCCAGACCGGTGCCGCCGAATTGACGACTGACGGAACTGTCTGCCTGGGTAAACGAATTGAAGATTTTTTTCTGCTGCTCAGGTGTCATACCCACACCGGTGTCAATGACCCGGATAACAAGCCGGTTGCTATCCTGTCGATATTGCACATCAATGCGAATACCGCCGGACCAGGTAAACTTAACGGCATTGCCGCACAGATTGATCAATACCTGCTTCAGTCGCAGTGGATCGGTGTGGATGGTTTCCGGCAATGGGAAGTGATAATCAAGCTTGCAATACAGCGCCTTTTCCTCCGCCTGCAAACGGGTCAGGGTATGCACATCGGTCAGCAGACCAAACAGTGGAATATCCATGCACTCCAGTTCCAGCTTGCCCGCCTCAATCTTTGACAGGTCAAGAATATCGTTGATCAGGGTTTGCAAATGTCGACCGTTACGAATAATCGTCTGAATCGACTCAACCCGATCTGACATGCTTTGATCACTGTCCAGCAAGGTTTCAGAGAATCCCACAATGGCCGTCAACGGCGTGCGGATCTCGTGACTCATATTGGCCAAAAAGGCGCTCTTGGTTTCAGTTGCACTGAGTGCCTTGTCGCGCGCTTCTGCAAGTTCCTGCTGGATCGCCTTGCGATGCTGGATTTCATTTAACAACTCATCCTTGGAGATAGTCAGCTCACGGAGCTTATCAACGGCATCATACAGGCTGACGAACTCCCTGGATGAGGTATATTTACCGGCAGCAGCCTGCTTGCCTTTGGAGTGATCGATCAGGCGCGCCTCGATATCCCGTATCGGGATGATCACCAATCGCTGTACACCGAGAATACTCAACAGTGTAAACAACAACAGGAGCAAGGTATTAATAAGATAGATATTGAATATGTGTTGATTGATATCGCGCAGTTTTTGCTCCAGATTCCATTTGATATGCAATGCACCGAACACCTCACCCTGAAAGACAATTTTTTCCGAATAACTCATAATTGATGTTGGATCAATTATCGTATTGGACTTCCATCCGGCCAGGATCAGGCCGTTTTCATTTTCAAGGCGCAGTTCGGCAATATCACTGTTCGCCGCGGTAAGTTGATTAACGACCGTGTGCAGGACAGGGATATCCTCGGTGATGATTGATTCCAGCGCAGTGGTGGCAATGATCTCCATCACCCGCGTCTTGTTTTCATCGATATTTTTTAACAGGTAAGCCTTTTCTGTATGGCGAACATACTCACCGGTAGCCACTACCACCAGTGTACAGACAATCATCAAAGCAATGGTGATCTGCACCCAGAGCGGACATTGTCGAAGGCGGGACACAATTTTCATTTTGCAAAGAAGGCACTGTTGCCCTGAATGGCCTTTTCAATGATCAGGTAGTCCTGGTGTGTAGCGGGAACAAAACCGTCTTTTTTTATGTTCGCCAATAACTGCTTGTCATCGAATTTATACAAGGCCTGTTTTAATGCCTGTGTTATTTGTTTATCCAGACCGTTGCGCGCCACCCACGGTTTGGTGACATTGTTGAAGCGGGCGATAACGCGCAGCGGTTGACCTTTTTTGAGCAGCTTTTTCACAGTACTTTCCTTGAGTGCACCGGCATCAAATTTTTTCAGCGCAACGGCATAACCCACACTGTCATGGCGGCCCAGATAATCATAATGCGCCAGATCTTTCGCCTTGATACCGTGTTCCAGCAAATATTGCTGCGACAAATAACGACCGATGGTTGATTCACGGCTGCCGAAGGCAAAGCGTTTTTGCTTCAGGTCACTGAGCTTGTGAATAGTTGAATCGCGGTGAGTAATGATCACACCCTGAAATAACTTGCTCCCGTCCCTGGTCTCCATGGCCAGCAAATGGATATCCGGGTTACGGTTTCTTGCCATTACATAGGAGGCCGGGCCGAAACGGGCAAAGTCCACCTTGCCGCTAATCAGTTGCTCAATCCCCTCCTCATAGGTCTTGCTGATCGATAGTTTTATTTTGACCTCTTTGTGCAGCTCACCGGACAGATCTTTTTCCAGCTTGTTAAGAATGGGTCGAAACTTCTGCACCAAAGTGGTGGGCTTGTCTGAGGCGTATAAACCAAAAGCCAGCTGAATGGATTCATTGGCGCCGGCAGACAAAGGCAGGCACTGGATCAGTGCAACCGAGACCAGGACAATGACAAGACGTAACAATTTTATCCTTAAAAATATTGCCATTTTGAACACCTGACCGGAACTATAGCGTTGCATAACTAATTATATGGGTATCGGAAGTACGGCCTGTAAACTTTAGGTATACTGAATGTAATCAATCTCGTCGATGCGGTGACAACAACACGGCTTGCGAGCCAAACCTGCCATTACTATCTGCGTCCGGCGATGGTCATATAGGCCTTGCTTTGATATTCGTTGTTGATCAGGGTGTACTTGCCGCGACAAACATGTTCTTTTTTCCTGACCACGCATGACAGTTTGACAGCTGCTTCCTTTACCGCCCAGTTGTTATAACAACGCGGATTTGTCTCCGGCAGAGTTTGAAAGCAATTACTGCCTCGTGCGCAAACAGAATTCGGGTTGTGTATATCACGACAGATGGGACGTGGCTCCTCCCTTGATTTACAGCCGGACAACTGCGCCGGGTTGCCTTTTTCATCAAATGACAGTTGGCACTCAAATCGAAACTGGTTATGAATGTAAACCCGGTACTCCCCATCCTGTTTGAAAATATTCACTTTACGCAATGAGGCATATTCATTATCGTTGCCGTAGAGTTTGGCAGACCGCCAATCATTCGACGGCTCGCCGGCAAAAACACTGAAAAAGGGTAATGCACAAACGACCAGCAGCAGGATGATTTTTTTCATCGTATTCTCTTCTATAAAAATGCTCAGTATTGATTCATCATTCACCAACCACATCATAAAACACCGGCACCGCCTTTTCATACATCTTCATTAACTTATGTGGTATGGGTTCACCCTCTTTGGCAGGACCGAGGAGTTCAAACAACTCTTTCATGTGCACATCCAGAGCAGCCTGACTCTCCCACTGTTCATACAGGACAAAATCGGTGGGATCATCCCGGTTTTGGTTAAATTTATAAAACGTACACCCCTTTTTGGCAGTCTCTCGGGAGAGCATCTTGATCAAGTCGATATACTCATCCAGTAACTCTGCTTTGATTTTTGCATGGATCATTATGGTCAGCATGATTTATCCTTAAATTCAGTTTGAATCAGCATAACGCAAGCCGCGGTATGTTCCGTGTTTTCTTCTGATTATGTTTAAACATCAATGTGTTGTACAGGTTTATTCACCCGAACGTGATGGGATTGATATTTGATTTCGGTATATTCGATGCTGTATTTTCGCCCGCCGCTGCGCTACTTCACCCTACAGGACTGGCCGGCTTTGGAAAGGGTTTTTTGTTTATTCGATGTTGTTGTTTCGCCCGCCGCTACGCGGCTGAGGCGAGTGACTTTCTCTTGCGCGGCCAAGAGAAAGTCACCAAAGAGAAGGCCGCCCTTGCTGCCCTAAACCCGTGATTGGTTTTGATTTTTGCCTGTGTTTGACAAAAGGGCCGGTCGCTCCCGGCATCCTGCCTCCCGCGACATTAGTCCATCCATGGACGTCATCCATGGCCCTTTGTCAAACAGCGACATCCTGTCGCTACTCTATCAATGCAAAAATTAAATCCAATCACATGGCAGCAAAGGGACTGATCCTCGCGGCAAGGTTCTTGTATATCACAAAGCCTGCTTTAAACATGATATTCAGGGGTGGGATCATTCCCCTTTGGCTGGTGCGCTGTGAAGTTTGGCTTTTAGAATAAATAAGCAGGCAGTATGGATACTGCCTTGTGAGCAGCCGGGCCAGGGAGGGCCCGTCTGCGAGCCTCAAGATGAAAGCCAAACTTCACAGCAAGCTTGCGCCGGCCGGGGCGGCCTTCTTTTCGGTTCCTTTTCCTGGCCGCGCAAGAAAAGGAACCCGGCTGTTCGGCCGGGACCGAACATCAATTAAAGCATCGCGCAGCGATTCACACTAAATAGAAAACAAAACTGCCATTGTTATGGACGTCAGGTGAATAACGCAGAGCCCGCAGAGAACACAGAGCATTGACATAATTTGACAACATAACGCCAAGACGCAATGACGCGAAGGCTGCAAAGTAAAACAATGAAAACAGGCTCAACTGGATATTTAAACAAGAATCAGCAGGATGGGATCATTCCCCTTTGGCTGGTGCGCGGTGAAGTTTGGCTTTTAGAATAAATAAGCAGGCAGTATGGATACTGCCCTGTGAGCAGCCGGGCCAGGGAGGGCCCGTCTGCGAGCCTCAAGATGAAAGCCAAACTTCACAGCAAGCTTGCGCCGGCCGGGGCGGCCTTCTTTTCGGTTCCTTTTCCTGGCCGCGCAAGAAAAGGAACCCGGCTGTTCGGCCGGGACCGAACATCAATTAAAGCATCGCGCAGCGATTCACACTATCCCACCTCACCCCATCCCTCTCCCCAGTGAGGCGAGGGAGTAAAGCACAGTCACACAGCGCCGAGGTGATATGGATTCCTGCCTGCGCCGGAATGACGCGACTTGTTGAAGAAGGCGGATGAGACTATAACGTCCCCTCCAACCCCAACTCCTTAATCTTCCGCGTCAGTGTATTCCGTCCCCAACCCAGCAAAAGTGCGGCGTCCTGACGACGTCCGCCGGATTTTTGCAGGGCGGTTTTGATCATGACTTTTTCAAATTCCGGGGTGGCGGTTTCGAGGATGCCTTCTTCACCCTGCGCCAGTTGTCCTTCGGCCCAGATGCGCAGGGCTTCGGTCCATTTGGCGCCGGTGGCGGGTGCGTGGCTGGTTTCACGCAGCTCCGGCGGCAGGTCGTGCAGGTGGATCTCCTGACTGGGTGACATGACCGTCAACCAGTGACAGACGTTTTCCAGTTGGCGCACATTACCCGGCCAGGGCAGTGTGCTGAGGTATTGTGCGGTTTCCTTGTCGAGGGCTTTGCTTTCCACACCCAGTTCACGGGCCGCCCGATCAAGGAAATGCCGCGCCAGTAACGGAATATCTTTTTGGCGTTCCCGCAGGGCCGGGATATGGATGCGGATCACGTTCAGACGGTGGAACAGGTCTTCACGGAACAGGCCTTCGCTCACCCGGTTTTCCAGATTCTGGTGGGTGGCGGCGATGATACGCACGTTCACCTTGACCGGTGAGTGACCGCCGACGCGATAGAATTCGCCATCAGCGAGGACACGCAGCAAACGGGTTTGTAACTCGGCCGGCATGTCACCGATTTCATCAAGAAACAGAGTGCCGCCATCGGCCTGTTCAAAGCGCCCCTTGCGTGCACCCTGTGCGCCGGTAAACGCCCCCTTCTCATGACCGAACAACTCCGACTCCAGCAGGTCACGGGGTATCGCCGCCATGTTCAGGGCAATGAAAGGATTGTCCGCCCGCGGGCTGTGGCGATGCAAGGCTTTGGCCACCAGTTCCTTACCGGTTCCGGACTCACCATTAATCAAGACAGTGATGTTGGAACGGGACAGACGGCCGATAGCGCGAAACACCTCTTGCATGGAGGGTGCTTCACCGATGATCTCCGGCATGGCGATAGACTCTGCCTTTGCACTGGAGGTTTCGGCTCGATGGTGTTGTACCGCACGCCGCGCCAGGGCAACCGCTTCATCCACATCGAAAGGTTTGGGCAGGTACTCAAATGCGCCACCTTCATAGGCGGAGACGGCGCTGTCCAGGTCGGAGTGGGCGGTAATGATGATCACCGGCAATTGTGGATGATCGGTATGGATCTGCTTGAGCAGGTCCAGACCGTTCATGCCCGGCATACGAATATCGGTAATGATGGCATCGGGTGCACCTTTACCCAGTTGGCGCAAGACGCCATCGGCACTGTCAAAGGTTTCCACCTCCATGTCTGCCTGTTGCAATGCCTTGTCCAACACCCAGCGGATGGAGCGGTCATCGTCAACAACCCAAATGCATTCTTTTGTCATGCGTCAGTTCTCCGTTCAAGCGGCAGGATGATCGAGAACACGGTGTTGCCCGGTTCACTCTCGCATTCGATCAGCCCGCCATGTTGTTGTATTAATGATTGTGCGATGGATAAACCCAGCCCGCTGCCTTCGGCACGGCCGGTAATCATGGGGAAAAAGATCCGCTCCTTGATGTCTGCGGGAATACCCGGTCCGTTATCCATAATATCGATCTTCGCCACCAGTCGATGGTATTCCTTATCGATGGTGTATTTGCGCAGGATGCGGGTGCGCAGGGTAATCTCGCCTGTGTCTTCCAGCGCCTGACAGGCGTTACGCATGATGTTTAATACCGCCTGGATCAATTGATCCGGATCGATCTCGATATCCGGGATGCTCGGATCGTAATCACGCTTAATCGTCAGGCCGACATGCTTTTCCGCCAGCAACAGACTGCGCACCCGTTCCAGCACTTCATGGATGTTGGTGGGTTTGATCTTGGGCAACTTGTTGGGACCGAGGATCCGGTTCACCAGGGTTTGCAGGCGATCCGCTTCATCGATAATGACCCGGGTATATTCCACCAGATCATCATCGGGTAACTCCTTTTCCAGCAGTTGGGCTGCGCCGCGCAGACCACCCAGCGGGTTTTTCACTTCATGGGCCAGACCGCGCAACAATTCCTGTGTCGTCTTTTGCTGCATGAGCAGGCTTTCATCCCGGGTGATACGCAGCAGTCGATCCAGTCGGTTCATTTCCACCAACAATTCCGGCTCCGCCTTGGCCTCCCGCAGTGAGGAGACCACCATATCCACGGTGACTTCGCGCTGCGCCATCAGCATCAGTCTGGTTTCATGCTTGGTAAAGGGATGGCCGGTCTCCAGCACATCGTGCAGTGCGTGGTGCAGACTGTCATCCATCTGGATCAGCTCGTTGATCGGGCTGTTGAGCAGGTGACGGGAGCTGGCCTCGAAGAGCATTTCGCCGGCCGGGTTGATGTAACGTAAGCGCAGACTGCGATCAAACAGCAATACCACGCTGTGCAGGCTTTCCAGCACGCGTTGTTGCAGATCAGTGGTACCTGGCAGTGGGCTCACGGCATTCATGCCTTCCTGTTTTGCATTTTCCAGACCAGATTGGTGCAACCGGACCCAAAAAATCCGCCCTTTTGGACAAAATAGTTAACATATTGATTATATTAATAAAGATAGCCGAAAAAGTCCGTCGATCCGGGACGACAGGGCTGGCCAGCACAGCCCTCAATGTCACAGGATAGCGCAAAATAATTTTGAGCGCACCATTATGGTGCATCGGTTGGAATCAATCCCCCTGATCGACCGTTTTCACCGGTGTCACCGGGGCACTTTTCCGGGATTGTGGTTTGAAATAACGCAGCAAGTGAAACTTGATCTGAGCCGATTCCAGGAACACCCGGCCGCTGCTGTCCACGACTTTGGCCTGCAAACTGTGGGTGCCGCGGTCCACATTCGGGATGCTGACGGATATGCCGCCCGTGGCGACCGGCTTGTTGTCGATATAGTACTGGATGCGGTGCCGCCCGCCCTTTTGCAAGGCGGGTTCCAGCCGGACAGTAACCCTGACCAAACCGCTGTTTTCCCGTACCGCGCTGTCGTCGGCAGGCTGGGTGATGACGATGGAATGATAGGGTCCTGCCGGTGTTTCCTGTTTTGTCTTGCGTTTGCGGGGGGTGTAGACACTCTTTGGCGGCGGGGCCTGTTTGTAGGTCGGCAGTTTTTCCAGCTGGATCGCTTCACCGCCGTGCTTGGGGCTATCACTGAACTCCACCACCCCGTCCGGGTTGAACTTGCGGTAGACCCGGGTCTCCTTGTCGCCGCTTTCTTCAGGGGCAGCCTGTTCCGCCGCCATGGCGTCGAGCAGCGGGATAAGCAGCAACAGGGACATCAGGTAAATCAGCCGTGGTTTCATGGTCACTAGCATAACCAAGTAAATTTGTTTCCGACAATAAAAAAACGCCCCCGAGGGGGCGTTTTTGTGGTGCAGTACCGATTGCCGCTTAGAGGCTGTAATACATATCGAATTCCACCGGGTGGGTAGTCATACGAATGCGGGTGACATCTTCCATCTTCAGGGCAATGTAGGCGTCGATCACGTCATCAGTGAACACTCCACCGACTTTCAGGAAGTCGCGGTCGGCGTCCAGTGCATCCAGCGCCATATCCAGGCTGTGGCACACAGTCGGGATGGCCTTGGCTTCTTCGGCCGGCAGGTCGTACAGATCCTTGTCCATGGCTTCGCCGGGGTGGATCTTGTTCTGGATACCGTCCAGACCGGCCATCATCATGGCAGCAAAGGCCAGGTAAGGGTTGGCGGTCGGATCAGGGAAACGCACTTCGATGCGGCGACCTTTCGGATTCTGGACATACGGAATACGAATGGAGGCGGAACGGTTACGGGCTGAGTAAGCCAGCATCACCGGGGCTTCAAAGCCGGGGACCAGACGCTTGTACGAGTTGGTGGAGGCATTGGTGAAGGCGTTCAGGGCGCGGGCGTGTTTGATGATACCGCCGATGTAGAACAGGGCGGTTTCAGACAGACCGCCATACAGGTCGCCGGAGAACAGGTTCTTGCCGCCTTTGGCCAGCGACTGGTGGACGTGCATACCGGAACCGTTGTCACCGACCATCGGCTTGGGCATGAAAGTGACGGTCTTGCCATAGGCATGGGCAACGTTCTGGATCACGTACTTCATACGCTGGTTCCAGTCGGCGCGTTCTACCAGTGTGCTGAACCGGGTACCGATTTCACACTGACCGGCAGTGGCCACTTCGTGGTGGTGTACTTCAACAGGAACGCCCATTTCTTCCAGGGCCAGACACATGGCGGCACGGATGTCGTGCAATGAATCCACCGGCGGAACGGGGAAGTAACCACCCTTCACGCCCGGACGGTGACCCATGTTGCCATCGGTGTAGACGCGTTCGGAGTTCCAGTCGGCTTCTTCTGAGTCGATCTTCACAAAGCAACCGCTCATGTCGGCGCCCCAACGGATGTCGTCCAGGATGAAGAATTCGGGTTCAGGACCGAAGAACGCGGTGTCGGCAATGCCGGTGCCGGCCAGGTAGGCTTCGGCGCGCTTGGCGATAGAGCGAGGATCACGCTCGTAACCCTGACCGGTGGAGGGTTCGATAATGTCACAGGAGATAATCAGGGTCGGCTCATCAGTGAATGGGTCCATGATGGCGGTGTTGGCATCCGGCATCAAAATCATGTCGGATTCGTTAATGCCCTTCCAGCCGGAGATGGACGAACCGTCGAACATTTTGCCTTCAGTGAAGACGTCGGCGTCAACGGTGTGGGCGGGAACAGAAACGTGCTGTTCCTTGCCGCGGGTATCGGTAAAACGGAAGTCGACAAACTTCACGTTATTGTCTTTCATCATCTTAAGTACTTTATCTGACATTTTGTTTACTCCCTCCGGGTAAAACGGTGTTAAGACAGGGCTGGCCTGGTAAATATTTTGTGCAAGTCAGTGCATTTACTGTGCCACTTGCTAACTTATTGATTAAACCAGTAAAAAAAGAGGTTACCGGCTGGTTACATCACCGCATCGCACTATAATTGTGCAGCCATAAAACACACTGCACTATTATGGTGCGATCAATGGTAGTAGAGCTTGATCTCACCAATTTCTTTCATTTCGTCTGCGACTCTGGCGAATTCATCGGCAAGCTGCGCAGCCGACTGCGGATCATGCGCGATCCGGCTCAGCGGTAGCAATAGCTCGACGTTAATTTTTCCTTCCAGATAATGCAGGGTGATGTCTTCGATATCCACGGCTGCGTCGATACCACCCCACTTTTCCTCCAGTTTGCTGATGATCTCTTCACGCAGCGGCAAGCCGGCATTCGGCGCGTGCATCTCATCATCTTCCGGATCGATATGGACCATCACGTCACTGATCTCGTCATACTCGCGGATCAGGGTCTGGCGCACTGTCTCGCTGATCTGATGCCCCTCCGAGACACTCACCTGCGGTTGCACCTGGATATGCACATCCACCAGCGCCTCGCCCCCCATCAGACGGGTGCGCAGGATATGCAGGGTTTTCACACCGCTGATGGCCAGAATACTTTGGCGGATCTCCTCCACACGGCCGGGTTCCAGCCCGGTATCGATCAATTCGCGCAGGCTGTGCCAGGACAAGTCCCAGGCGATCTTGGCAATCATGACGGCCACACCCACCGCCGCCACCGCATCCAGATAATTCAGTCCCGCCATGGCACCGGCCACACCGATCACCACAATCACCGAGGAGAAGGCATCAGTCCGGCTGTGCCAGGCATTGGCCTTGAGCATGTTGGAGCGATACTTGCGGGCAATGCGCATGCTGTAGTGGTAGATCGCCTCCTTGCTGATGATGGAGATCACCGCCACCACCAGCGCCCACATGCCCGGCACCCACAATTTTTCCGGATGGAACATCCGGTTCACCGCATCCCAGGTGATCCCGATGGCCACCGCCAGCAGGGCCAGGCCGAGCAACACCGTGGCCACCGTTTCAATGCGGCCGTGACCGTAAGGGTGCTCTTCATCGGCCTCCACATGGGAATGTTTGGCGGCGTACAACACAATCGCATCGGTAAACAGATCGGAAAGTGAGTGCACACCATCAGCGATCAGCGCGGTGGAATGGGCGAGATAACCCACCACCAGCTTGGCCACACCCAGCGACAGATCCACCGCCGAACCGATCAGGGTCACCTTGACTGTCTCCCGATACCGGGCGCTGTTCAGCTCTTTGGCGGAAGGGGTGTGGTGGTGATGGTGATGAGGATGGCTCATGCGGCTCCCACTTCAAGGGTAATAATTACGTCGTCGTCCCGGCGCTCGGTCTTGATCACCGTGTGGCCGTTGATCCGGCACCAGGCCGGGATGTCATTCAGTGCACCGGGATCGGTACAGGTAACAATCAAGGTATCCCCCGGTTGCAACTCCACCACCCTGTTCTGGGTGCGGATCACCGGCATGGGACAAAGTATACGGCGCGCATCCAGCTCGTATTGGCTCATACATACCACTCCGGTTTGATCGCATGGGGCGGCATGGGGGCCACCTGGAAGGTTTTGATCTCGCCGCCCGGCAGACGCGCTTCCACGTCCACCGTTTCCGCATCGCGCCCCTGACCAAAACGGGCGGTAATGCGACCGGCCAGTTCGATATCCGCATCCGAGATATCCCTGCCGTCCAGCAGCACCAGCGGACCGGGATGGCTGGTGGTATATATAGAGATAAACTGCTTGCGATAACCTTCCATGAACTTGTTCTCACCCTCTTCGCGGCCGACGATCAACTTGAAATTGTCTTTGGGGCGAATATGACGGCCCACCTTGAGCAGCATAATGTCATCCAGCTCATAATCACGGCTCGGACGATGTTGCCACATATCGACCACTTTCTTCGAATAGTTCTCATCGGTCAGAAAGCAGCAACCCCCGGCCGGCGTCGCGTAATCAGTAAACCCGTACTGCGCCGCCAGCGCCATCTGCGGCTTGCGATTGCGACCGCTGAAATCCAGCAAACGGCTGCGATCCACCCAACCCTCACGCTCCGGCAGGGTCTCGGGCAGATTCTTCGCACATAGAGGCCGTAACAACAGATCATTCGCCCCCGACTCACGGGCAATCACCGGCATCAGATCCTTGCGTTGCGACATGGGCCGCTGGCCCACCACCTCACCGGTAATAATAAAATCAAAATCATGCGCCTTAATCCACTCCAGCGCCTTGTGGATCATAAAGGTCTTGCAGTCCTGACAGGGGTTCAGGTTGGCGCCATAACCATGCTTCGGATTCAGCAACACATCCTTGTATTCCTCGATCACATCAATGATATGCAGCTTGACCCCCAACTGCTCCGCACACCACAGCGCATTATTGCGCTTCTCCTTCTGCTGATCCCGCTTGCGAATCGCGTGGGTATGCCCCTCCACACAAAAACCGGTAAAGAAATTAATTCCCTCCACATGCACACCCTGCTCCAGCATCACCTTCGTGGCGAGCAGGGAATCCAAACCACCGGAAATCAGGGAAACGGCTTTGCGCTGGGTCATAAGTAAAGGATTAGGGCTGGTGAACAGGGGGAGGTATTTTACAGAAAAACAGGGAGGGGAGAACCGCAATAGAGGAGAAAAATGCGCAAAAAACCAGCAATATGGTGCCGCTATTACGACACCACATTATCCCAATCACGGAGTCCTTGCAGGATCGACCACGGCCTTATTTAACAAAGCCGCATTGGTTACCGGCCAGGGTGCGCTTTCAATTTTATAGGGCGCGGCCAGATTGGCATCCTCCAGCCTTTTTGCATTGGAGTGATAAACCCTGATTGACTTATCCTGCGGACGGACAGCATTTTTATCCTTGCTGCCAAAATCAGGATTGGGAACCGTAAAGTATTCATTGTAATTCCAGTCATAGGTATCCAGCACGCGGCATTTCCAACTGGTGAATTTGACCTGGATTGTTTTATCCGGCATGCGTAACGGATCCACGATGACACTGCTTTCCAGCTGAAAGCCCCTTAATGCCGTTAACAAATCCCTGTCTGCAGCAGTGCCGCTGTTCTGAATGCTGATGATATCAAACACACCGGGCGCAATATCGCATAAAGATTCATATTTCATAGCGATCGATCCACCCGGCCATTTTTTATAGCCATCGGTTCCTTTAATGCGCGGCAGTATACCGGCCCATTTATCGGTTTTGCCAATACGGGCCTTCTTGAGCGTTAAAAATACATCACGATGATATTGCAGCGCCGTCATGACTGCCGTGTGATTCTGTAGATATGCCGGTGGCGTAAAGTTAAAGATTGAATTCGGTTTCCGGTTATCCAGCCACTGCTTTAGAAATACCGCAGCCAGCGGAGTTGAACCCTGTACTTTATTACTGGCAATCGATGCCGCCAAACGATAATACCAGGCTGCGACAGCCTGCTCTGGAAGTGGTTTTAAATAATCAGCCATCTCATATCCCTGGTTAATGTTTAGAAATACGTAACAGAACACCATCAATATATTTCGCGAGTTTTTCGATATCAATCGGTGTCAAATTCACCGAGTCCGGCAATAAATGGCTGGACAGGACTTTAATATCAAGGCGTTTGTCGCTGGAGGTAAAGATCAACTGCTCCGCTGCACCACCCGGCCCGGCCCCAAGGAACCGATACATGGCACGAGAACCCACCGCAGGGAAATTCATCATATGCTGTGCCGGGTTTTGTGTTGCTTTGGATTGATTAAAACCCGCCAGATATTCCGACTCAACCAGCAATGAACCCGGTTTGGAAAACAGGATCTGGATCACATAGTGTTGATCACGACTGGTTTTTGTAAACTCAACCTCAATGGAGATGGATTCACCACTCTCATTCTTGCCTGTCTGATATTTAAGCGGGTATTTGATTTCGAACTGATCGATAAAACCCGGGGCGGAAAAATGCGGTGTTACTGAATCGGCTTGTGTTGCTGAACAGGCCAGACAAGAGAGGAAAAGAAGCAGTAGAGAGAACCGTTTGGAAAGTGTGCCGATGCGCATTATCAACATCCCTGATAAACCCCATTAACCATTCAACCTAGTATGCCATGGAAAACGGGGAGGGGAAAACCGGCAGTGAGAGGATATCCGGAGAAAAGGGTGGGGAAAGGGCATATTTAAAGTGATCGAAATAGTGACACAGCGGCTCCTTCTCCCGTTTTGGGAGAAGGAGGGGATGAGGGAAAGAAAAGCCACTATTGCGGAACAACAGCCTGGTCTCAGCTTGTGATATCACCCTCCAGATCGACTAGTTGGACCTGCAACTCCTGAATCTGAATCCGCAACAAGCGTACCTGGCGGGAAACCGCCCGCAACGTCGCCGGATCAGGTGGAGCCTCGGCCATGGTCAGCGCCGACCAGCGGGACAGCAGATCGACATACGCCGCCTCGGTTTGGGTGAGGAGGTGGAGGTAGGTGAGGAGTTCGTCTGCATGATCCTGAGTAGTCATGCAGTGATTGTTTGATAAGAGGACCTGGGTGTCTACAGACTATGAGTAGCAATTGGACCTGTAAGAAAATGGTAAGGAGAGCTTTAATATGCTGGTTTGTTTAAAATTATTTGTATTGGAAAGCAAAAAATTACTGTGATATACAATCTAACATAGTGTTATATAGTTTAAACCGGTGCTAGAGTGTAAACAATAGTGAATGATAAATAATCGTGATAAGCAAATATCATCATGATTGTATTGAAGGAGATGTCATGTCATTGGCTGTAAAACTGAAAAAAGCACTTCCTGTGTGGGGTGCAATTGCAAGCATTTTCGGTGGTGTAATAATTTTCTTTGAGAAGGTTAAATATTTCCTTTTGTATATTATTGGCTATTATCCGGGCTTAGTGCTTTCATTAGTAACAATTCCTGCTGGTGTTTATTTCTATAAACAATGTAAAGTTCTAAATAGGAAAAGTGAGATTTATGCTAGAAAAAGTGCGCTGTATGGTAAAAAGATAAAAGAAAGGAACGGTGGGCTTGAGGTTGCAAAAGACGTTCAAAATATTTGTTGTTTTAACAATCATAAACATACAAAACAACTTAAATACTCTATATTTGACTTGTATAAATTAGAAACAGATATGGTTTCAATAGTTGATAAAATTATTACTGACTCAAATGATTTTGAAAAAGGGATAAAGGAAGTTCAAAGCCGTGTATTTACTACTGTTGAAAAGCTTACTTGTGATTATGGTAGAGAAATGGCGACATCCTTGAAATATTCATTAGATGCTACGATATCCATGTTAGGTTTTCAAAATCAGAACACAAGGATTTTAATTAAAACATTAGATAATGAAGCTGTAACTCAATCAGATGGCACAAAAATATTAAGTGATGGTGGTTGTAAGATTGATAATGCAATTTGGGACTTGGAAAGTTGGAAAATAGTTAAGAAGGAGATAAAGAAAAATGGTTTGCCTCCTCACAATCTAGAAGATAGTACTGCACTTTTACATATCGCAAGAGGTAAGTGCGACTTCTATGTAAACAATAATACCAGAAATGACCCGTATTATGACTCCGCTCCAGACATTTATGAGAAAGGATATTCTGCAAAATTAGCAATACCTATTAGATACATAGATGAAATGTCAAATAAAGTCTTATTGTTTGGCTTTGTTGTAGTGCTATTGGAAAATACTTTGGGAGAAGAGATTTTTAAAGATACTGATGAATCATTATTGGTGTCTATGACCTTCTCAGTCGTGAATTTACTCGTGATATTGATGTCTAGTATTCATAATACAAACCTCCTTATAGAATCTAAAATTGAAGACCGTTGTGGTGCAATTTTACAAAATCGGAGACTCGAAGACAGGGCTAACAAAGGATAGAGATATGAAGAAAACAAATGAAAGCAGTAACAAGGAAGGTGCAAATGTCGTTAAAATTGACAATAGAAGGTCCAGAAAAAATGAGGCGCCTATTGTGACAATCTCTGCTGTTATGGGTGCGATTGGATCAGCGCTTGCTAAACGTCAAATTAATAGTGAAAAGGAAGAATGCAAATAATAAGAAATACGGTAAATGGGGATCGGTCACTCTGCTGAAATAAAATGTAGGGTAGTGTTCATAATTCTGTGTCATTTCTATAAACTATGACAAGAGGAATGATACATGAAAAACGACATCAAGTTCGATATGGAAGCAGCCATTCAAGCGCTGCGTGACGGCAAGGGTCTAAACGGCGAAGAAGGCATCCTCACCCCGTTGATCAAGCAGCTTACCGAAGCCGCTATGCAGGCTGAACTGGATGAACATCTGACGTCGGAAGACGCACCAAACCGTCGCAACGGCCGCACCTCAAAAACCATGAAGAGTCCTGCCGGGGCCTTCGTCCTCGATACACCCCGTGATCGTGCCGGTACTTTTTCGCCACAACTCGTGAAAAAGCACCAGACCCATCTCACCGACGAACTGGAACGCAAGGTCATCGCCCTGTTTGCCCTGGGCAACAGCTATCAGGATATCCGGGGACATATCAAGGGATGGAATTAAAGGGGACGGAGGGATTATTTTTTAACCACTTTGTGGTCAGTCATATCACATAGATGTCATACTCAATTTGTTTCTTATGAAAATCGCCACACCTTTTCAACTACAACCCACAACCGCAATACATCGTTTCAGTTAATTTTTCCTGTGCATCCAGAGAAAAGACCATAGAAGATATGCCTTCGTGAATCGTATTGTCAACAACAAGTTCCATAGTGCCATTCCCGTCTACATCCAGTATGGCATTTATGTGGTACTCATTTGGCGCAGGCGGCGGAATACCCTCATCAGGTGATTCCCCGTCTTTTTCAAAGATTTCACCGACAACAACACTGGTTACCGGCTTTTCGTCAATCACTTCGCGCATTGCGATAAATGAATAATCTCCCCTAGAAAGGGGACGGAGGGATTATTTTTTAACCACTTCAACTGTTTGGTCAAAGCTTAATCCCTCCGTCCCCTTTTACTCGATTTTACTGATTACGACTTGTCCTGGTTTTCTCCTACCTATTACTGGATAAAATTGATTCTTCCCACTTTCTTGATGCTGTGCGTGTCCAGGCAAGGTCTTTTTGTTCGCCATAACAGAACAAGAAAAGTACTTTATCTTTGATATGTAGCATTGTCGCGGTAGCTGAGATAAAGGATTCTGTCTCCGATCCTCCAATTTTTCCTCCGTAATTAATATACATGGAATAAGAAAAAGAATTTTTTGTTTCGCGATGTGGTTTGAGCGGTATCAATTTTGTTATTTTTATTGCCGTGTCCAAATCAAACTCCTTACGGATACTTTCACTCGTTTTATCAAATAAGTCTGGTATTTTTTCCTGTAAAGACTTGAGGTCATTTTCATTCGCCTGTCTGGCATCATTTTTTAGTTGGGTAAAGAATTTTGTATCAAGCCTGGCATTTTTCAATCTTTTACTTACTTTTAATACGAAGTATTTTTTAAATAGTGGTATGTCACCTGCCTTGGCTTTGGAAAGATCATTTTTTGAAATGTAATATCCCAGTCGATCATTTCTCTGATCAATAATCTGTTGTATCAGGCGATATGCCGGATCCATATCTTTTGTCAGTCGATGAAATTCTTTGGGTTGTGGTATGTTAAAAGTCTGCTCTCCTAATGTAAAATTATCTGCATAAGCCGTTGCGGAAAGCACAAGAATAGCGATGCTGGTAACCAAGTATTTCATTTACAACTCCTCAGTTGGACAATGTCAAAAAAGGGAATCAAACTCAAAATATTCAACCAAAGGGTCAGATTGAACTTCCCTCAGTTTAACGGACACTTTAAAACGGAAGCAATGGCTTCCGGGAAAGAGCGTCCCAACAACCGGGGTCAGAACACAGTTTATTCTAATATTAGAAACAAGTAGGATTTTGCCATGCCGAGAAAGCCACGGATGTATTTACCCAATATCCCTTGCCATGTGCACCGCACCTGAGCATCCTTGCACTTACGGTATAAGTACATAGTAAAAGGGGTCACCCATAAGTCGTTCTCTGTCAACAGGGCGATAGCAACTGAAGTGAGTTCACCCCAATAAAATACATCGATTCACTGTAGCATGCATCCGAATTCTATTTGCATGTGCTACTTCAAAAAGGAAAAAGGGGTCGGTGACGACACCGACCCCTTTGATCTTCTTCTTAAATTTTCTCGCAATTTGGGCTGCATGTTGTAAAGGACGTAAACAGTTTCGAATTTTTTGAAAACTCAGACATTGTACCAGCGCACAGGGGAATCCTATATATTTCGCATCGATCTTTACTCTGCTACCGAATACTGCATCTTTGCTGCAAACCATATAAGCTCGAAATTCACCAAAAGCTATAGATTGTAATCTCCGGTTTGCGGTAGAATCGTAATAATTTTGTTGATATGTCATTCGAAACACTGAACCAGCCGGGCTGTATGCAAGACATACTGATCCATACAGACAAAAGGATTTGCAGGCATGAATCGAGAAAAATATAACCAGCTGTTTTTGTGCAAATACGCGCCTGCAGTCTTAATCCCCCTGCTTTCTTTTACCGGTTGTGGTGGCGGCGATACCGGTGATGGTCGTGGCATAAATTTGGATGTCACTCCCCCCGCCATCATTTCAAACCTGTCACAGAATGCTTTCACACTGACCTGGACAGCCCCCGGCGATGACGGCACATCCGGTACTGCCAACCGCTATGATATCCGATACTCAACGACCATCATCACTGCCGGGAATTGGGCCGGCGCCATACCAGTGAACAACACCCCTTCACCTCAGGTTCCCGGCTCTTTGGAACAAATTACTGTTCCCGGTCTTTCTCCCAACACAACCTATTACTTTGCCATCAAGACTGCCGATGAGGCGGGTAATGTGAGCGCCTTAAGTAATTTGGCGATAGCACCGGCAACAAATGTAAACACCTATTATGTTTCGCCTGCCGGCACAGCGAGCTGGGCGGAGTGCGCCAACATCAATACCCCATGTTCCGGCAAAACCGCCGTACAAAATGCGATGGCAGGCGATACAGTGTATTTTCGCGGCGGAACATATGATCCCGCCGCTGATCCCGTGCAAGCGTGGCTGGATACAGCAGACAACCTGAAATACGAGACGCTGCCATGGAATCCATCCAATTCCGGTTCCCCGGGCAACCCCATTACGTTCAAGGCGTATCCCGGCGAAACTCCTGTCTTTCTGGATAACAGTTTTGGCGGCTCATTTGGTGCGGTTAACCGGAACTGGATTGTCTGGGACGGGATTACCGCGACAATAGTCGATTACCCGGATTTTCCTATACAGTTAGTCGTATTCAATTATGCCGGTCATTGTGTACTGAGAAATAGCAACCTGATCGGTATACGCAAGGCTACTCACCATAATTCTGCTTTGGTGTTTCTGACATATTCACATGACATCCTGATTGAAAATAACCGGATTCATGGTATGAACAGCTATGAGCCAACAGATCCGGAATATATCGAAACCGCCAATAACGCATCAGGTATTCTGAATTTTTATTCGTACAATATGTTCGTTAAAAACAATGATATCTTTGATAACTACTATGGCATATGGGACAAAGACACTGAACAAAACAACCAGTATTTGAACAATCATATATGGGGAACCAATGCTGCTTCAGCCGGGTGCAACACCGGCATCCAGGTCAATGATCAACTTTCAGAATATGGCGCAAGTTCCGGAGCACGGGCATACAACAACATCATACGTAATTGTGATATCGCTATTTCAGTTTATGATGGTGTTGGAACAAGTAATGGTGTTGCTATTTACAATAATACAATCACAGACTCTGATTCAACAAATCAGGCAGGCATCTTTATAACCGGCTCCTCCAACGGCGCCGATGTATATAACAACATCATATTTGGCTATCAGAATCAGGTCAGGTACTACCAACCGTATACGACAACGGTGGCATCATCAAATTACAATATTTTTTATTCAACAACTGCGCTACAGTGGCATATTGACTGGACGACATCATTTGATTCACTGGCTGCCTGGAATACCGCAACCACATTTGATGCGAACTCTCGAACCGTTGACCCCCTGTTTCTAAATTCCGGTGGCGCTAGCCCTGATGACTATAAACTACAAAGTGAATCGCCGGCTGTCAGTACCGGTAAAAATGGAACAACCATAGGCGCATTCCCGGCCGACGGGAATTTGATTATTGGTTATCGGCCTTAGCGGCAATGATTGAGCAATCATAATTGCTCACTATTAAAAGTTATAGTCGGTATGATAGACCATGCCTGCAATTTATACAGAACGGCACTATTCCCCATCTCATCCGCTTCCTTTTCCAACCATCGGAACAGGGTTGAATCAGGCATGTATTGGACTGTACAACGTGGGCCGGGTAATATTTTTTGTGTACTCCCTATTTCTGCCTATGTCTCATCCTGTTGCGTAAATCAGTCTATTACAAACATAAAGCCGGCAATGGAGGTGTATAACGAAATTATTATTAATTTAATCCGGACATATTCCTGTAAGTAACATTTTGTGGGGATACTTCAGCCTCCGTCCCCTTTTAGACCCATTTACCCCAGGCAGCGGACCGCTGCTCACTGCGCCAGTTTTTTAATTAACTCAGCCACTCTTTTTCCCAGATAAGCAGCGGTCGCCAAATCCGCCTTCTCAACGTTGCCGGACGTTGCCTGGGCAACAACACCCAATTGACACCCGAGGCGGTTAACACCGCTGTCCTTGTAACCATGGGCCGAGTCCAGACTGACCCAATACATACCATGTTGACTTGCGAAGGTGATTAAATATTGCAAAGTCCCGGATTGATCGCCATTTTGGGCACTGCCGCAGGTGATCCCGGCGGCGGCTTTTCCGGACCAGACCTGTTTGCACCACAACTCGCTGGATGCATCAATAAATGCCTTTAATTGCGCGGCAACGCCGCCCATGTATGTCGGTGAACCCAATATAATCCCGTCACATTCTTTCAGTGCAGTAAACACCTCCGGATTGACAAAGCGTCCATCAACAATCTCTTTACCGGTAATGCGATAGCGGTAAACCTCAATACCATTATCCTGCAATGCGTTCGCCGCAGATAACATCAATTCGTGTGTCATACCGCCCCCACTGAAGTAAACCAGTCCTGCCTTCATGTTCCATCCTTATAATGTTTATTTTTATGTCACCCGATATCGGTAATCGGCCATGCGACCTTTGTTGATTTTAATGCGCTTGTGTATATATGCTCGTTTCAGCTCCCGACAGATTGTTTAAATCAAGCACAGCTGTCGGATACATGTGTTAATCACCGTTACACAGACTGATTTGTATGTTGCCGATCAATTTGACTGCAAAATTCCGTGAGGCCTGCCTGTAATATACCGGATATGTCGCGATTGTTAATAATTCCATGTCTGTCAAGATTACTGCCCAACAAAGGGACCGCCACACAAGCGCTTTCAATAATAATGCCGGACATGGTGACCAGCACCTCCTTTAATGCGCTGATGGCGTGGGAAGCCCGGGGCGAGGTGTTAATTAACATAATGGGTTTGCCCGGAAATTCCAGACCGCTGACCAGCCAGTCCAGCGCATTTTTTAATGGACCACTGATGCCATGCGCATATTCCGGACCGGCAATTATCAGGCCGGAGGCCTCGGCCAATACAGATTTCAGCGCATGCAGGGCCGGGATAGGTGTACCTTCCAGGTCGGGATTGAAAAGCGGCAGATCCCTGATGTTGCCAAGGGTCAGTTCAATATTGGCAGGTGCTGTCTCCTGCAAGGCTTCAAGCACCGCTGTGTTATATGACTTTTGGCGCAGACTGCCGGATATCGCCAGTAATTTGAAATCAGTCATCAGACCTTTCTCCTTCCCTGTTTATTCTTCTTCGGTAGTCAAGTGCCGTGTCTTTGTACCCTGCGGCACTGAGTTACTGACCCCGCTGATCCTCGCCGGGTTCCCAGCCCAGAAAATGCCGAATGTCATCCGCCGCATCATGGGCCTGTCCGGAAATATATCCGTCCGTCTCTTTCAGTGCGGCTTCAATAAGCGGTTGTACCTGATCTTTTGGTAATTTACGAAAACGCCGCGCCAGATGTCCAAAACACAAAATGGCATTGCCTTTCACGTTATTGTTCGGGTGCGAAGCCAGTTGGTGGATAATCCGGTACGCAAAATCATAATCTTCTTCATACAGACCGACTGACACTACCATATATAACAACTCTTCCGGCATATCACGCTGCAGGATCGTTTCCGCCGCCTCTTTTGTTATCGCACCTGGATCATCGTACTGCATCTGTTTCCACCGAAGCCGGGTATTGGCGATCACGCGCCCGGCGTTGTGCTGTTGTTTTGTATAGTTTCATCGACAAGCTTGCCAATAAACACAGCCGAGGCCTTCTTGCCTGATAACGGATGGGTCGTTTGTGTGAGAGTGTAGAATATGCCAACCACAGGTACTTCCGCAGCGCCCGCTGAAGCGGTAAAGAACAATAGCAATAACGCAATGAAAGTTTTCATGGTTTGTCTCATATCCAGCACCGATTTTTGGAAGCCTGACAGAACACAAATCATTCATTATGAATATATTTTTTGAATGGCTTGTTTTTTAAAGTGTACTCAAAAAAACTTCCTTTAGGCGCACCCAGCTCTTTAAGTTTATGAATTAAAACAGGCAGGTTTTTTTCAATATCGACCAGTTCAATATCAACACCCACCCATTCTATCTTGCCGTTTGCGGATTGGGCTGTACCACCACCGGTTACTTCACCAAGGCCTTTCTGCCTGAGAAAATCATCCAGGGGATCTTCATACTTCTCACCACGCTGAATTGGCATAATTGACTCGTTGATATGCGCAAAAATGAACGTCGTCTCTTTTGCCTGGGCATTGCCGAAAAGCAGCAGTGACAAAACCGCTGCAAGCAGAATTTTCATGTTGTACCTTCCTGTTGGTGATTATGATTAGTCATATGTAATACGCCCAAACTGTAGCGCAATCTCAACATAATGGGATCATCGCCGGATCGGGCCAAACCGTCCCATTGACTATGCAGTCTGTCTGTTGAAAATAGCGCATTTTTACGCAGCGGGACAGCCATTTCAGCCATTAAATCGCTCGATTCTGCCGGCAATAGACACCGGCAGCCCATGATTTTTTATCGGACAGGAAGACGGTGTTTCCCGGAGCTTCCTTCAAGTTCTCTGGTAAGTGAATTACCGTCTGTTCGCATGTATACTTTACCTGTCATACCCATGTTTAAATCTTAACCAGAGTAACAATGAGCACCATTCATATCCTATTTTTATTTGTTCCCGTTTATCTGATACACCGATATCTTGTGCACTTTTACCACATCGGCTTGCCGGGTATTTTGCGCTGGTGGTTATTTAATTTTACAAAAGCGGAAGGTGCCGGCTTTATCTTTTTTTCGCTCATTTTCAGCTGGATGCTCTTCATCCCGCTGACTGCCGGCATACTATCAACCGGCTATCTTGCTCTGTTTGGCGAGGAGCAGGAACTTGTTTATCTGGGCCACAAGGACAAAAGTCTGGGCACTTACTACGATCTCCATGACAAAAACCGCACCATCATTTCCGGGTATGATGTGGATAATACCTATAATCTAAGCTTTGAACCGATCTACCGGATTAACTATTTCGCCAAAGACCGCGGCCATGATAATCAGGTCGGCGAAAAAGAAAACCGGTTTACGCTCTATTACTTCACCGGAACGCTCATGTTTATTCTCGCTTTCGGTGTCTTTTCAATGGGGTCCGCACACGCGATGGCATATCAACCATACAAGGCAAAATTTGGCGACAGCGGTGATTTACAGGGCGATGGCAATGAATCCTTTGACATGATCCTGACCAAACTTCATCTTGGCAAGGGGCATTTGGTTGTCATGGTCTTTGGCGGTTTGATATTGGGCGTGGTCTTTCAGGCCAATGTACCGGACGAGCGGGTTGGACCCAAAGTCAATACCATTCCGTCGGTAATCAAAGAGGGGTACACAACCAGCGCCATACCGGTTGCCTTTAACAAGCACTATAAAACTGTCCGCAGGAGCAACAGCTCCGGCTCCAGTTCTTCGGAAACCGTCGATACCGGCTATCGTTTCGCAAGCTTTATGTTTACAAAACAGTTTGATTTACCTGTTTATGTCAGCTATCGCTTCCATATTGATGAATTTCCTGAACTGGCAAACCAGATTCAACACAATATCGCAATGCATCGGGAAATGACTATCGTCATCGGCCGGGATTTACGGATTGGCCGTATCTCCGACCGGTGAAAGACATGATAAACACCGGCATCTTTAAGACAGGGAATGGAATGGCTGTTTTACAGATCAAAAACACAATACCGCTATACCTCGTAATCCTGTTGACACCGATGGCGCACGCCGCCGAAGTCTTTAAGTGTGTCAGCGCGACCGGCAAGCAATAAAAGAGAATTTACTTCGGCAATATTACTTGTTAACCGGCTCACACGCCGGTTATACCTGTACGAAACTCACCTGTCATTCAATTGTTGCACTTTTTGCAAACATAACCCGCTTTAATAAAAACGGGATCAGAGACTGACCCCGTATTGCACGACTACCCGGTGTCTTGCCTAATCCTTAGTGGCAAGACCGGAGGGGTTGTCATGTGTTTCGACAACGCCCTCCATCCCTGCTGTATTATGGTTCCCAATAGAATGATGTATCCACATGGGTGGCGCTGACCGCACTGTCGCCATTATGCAAGCGTCTGCGTACATTCAATTTCACGATATATGTACACTTGGTCATGGTAATAAAATCATTGACCTTGATACCTGCGATATTGCTAATGTGATCCAGTGATGTATTCGTGTTATTTATCAATGGAATCGGCGGAACAGTGGCGGCTGTCAGACCAGTTGCCGTTGGGTCACTGTTCTTTCTGACAGTGATTGTTACATCATCCAGATGCGGGTGACATACAGTATAAACGACGTGAACATCTCCGGACAGGGGCGCACAATCACCAAGCGATAAATGCTCCAGCATGGCGACCTTCATAAAGGCCGGGTTGTTGTTGACAACCATGGCGTTGAGGGTCATACCACTGCCCGGCAGTGTGACGTAATTGTTGGTCGCTTTATCGATCACTTCCCTTGTTTCAAAACGAACAGCCATTTTCTGGATGGGCAAACGATCAGCGGCCGGAACAACTTCTCCCGGTCCGGCAGCGCCATCCGGGATGTTGGCATGCTTGATATATTGCGTTGTATTGATGGCCATCATGCCATCCAGGTCAACCCACTGCCAGAGTCCCGGTACTGACAACTCTGCAGGATCAAGCGAGGGATCATCGGTAAAGGTCCGTTCAATGGACTTGTTCACATCAAGCCAGCCATCAGGGTCCAGATCAGCCAGGATGGCTTTGATCGTGACGATCTTGAATAACGGCGTGAACCGCCACATCTGCCCGATTTTGGTCGTGACAAACAGGTTCGTGCCGGCACCGACCCCGACCACTGTCGTGAAATTGGCCTCCGGTACAAACGGTGTTCCATTATCGGCGGTCACCTGACTGACCAGGAAACGATACTCAATCGAATGATTATTGACGTATTGCATGGATTGTCCGGTCATACGAGTAACACCGGTAAAGGCGTACTTCATTGCCCCCGCATAGCCGGCCGCATCAAAGTCGTTGAGATCGGTTGAATCAGGGATGGTGAAATCCGTTCCGATACCTGTCCATGCGCTGTCTGCTATACCGGGGCCTGTCGGACCGGTTGTGACACACAATTTTGTGCAAAAGCAATTTGTGACATTTTCCCTGTCCGGCTGTCGGCCGCGTGATCGATCTTCTTCCAGCAAGGTGACAGGATTGCCTTCTGAATCCACACCATCGATTTTGAAATAGACGTCCGGTCCGCCGGTCCATTCGATATTAATGAATGGAGAAAACGGGGTTTTTCTGAATTTTTCGGCATCATAGACGATTAAAAACCAGCCATTGGAATCCGTCATATCCGAACCCAGATAATCATCCTGGATCCAGTCCGTATCATAGGCCTTAACCGTCACATTGCTGATGGGTCTGACCGGCTTGTCACAGCTGTTAACCTGCCCGCAGATCACCCACAGCGCATGTTTTCTGAGAAAAGCGCACCAGATATTCACCGGTATCAACAGCTCTGCAAAATGAAAGGCGCCTTGCCCGGTACGAATCCACTCCGGATCATAATATGCGATTCGGTAATATTCGGTCGGCATCTTCTGATCTCTGCCCGGCAAACCTGTGAGTACAACAATGACCTCAAGACACCCGCCACTGTAGTCAGTCTTGCCGGTATCAATGGGCAGACCAACATTGCCGTCTTTGTCTGTCGTCCCTTCTGACAAACGTTGCTCATATCTTTGCTTAAATTCCTCCTCGGTGAGTTGTTTAAAAGCCTGATTGATATTGGGCTGGTTGGTACACTCATTTTCATAACTGCGTGCCAGAATCACCTGAACATTTGTAAAATGATGCAGACACTCAGTACATATGCGCCCGGCCAGATGAGCTGAATATTGATAAATCATGGTAGAAACCCTCCTTGTTGAGACTGACTGTTCAACTTGAGAATAAAGGAGGCGGAGAGAGTATTAATCGAACAATATAAATGGTTTCCTCTGCCTTGCAACACAACAACTGCCAAAATCCACTGCCGGACCAGACCTGGTCGCACTTTTTCCGCCGGCCTGAAAAGTCGGAAAGCCCGGCAGCATCCCCACAACTGCGGCCATCCATATCAGATGAAAAACCCACGCTTGAAAACTGTGATTATTATTATGAGTATTACTGAAATGTGGCTATCAAACTTGCAACGCACCACATCAGCGGAAGACCGCCAACAACCTGATTGGTATCAGCGAATGGTTAACATATATACATAGTATAGACCAGGACAGGTCGTTGTGCAGAGATTCCATTGTCACTGATATATTTCTACACATTGCACACATGAAGCCGGTAAATAAATAGATGTTTTTCCCTGCATGAAACAAACCGACTGATTTTTCGGTAAAAAATGCTGATAAACCCGGACTGCAAGTCGGCTGATGTGGTTTCAGATAAATCATCGAACACTCCGAATACAACCGAGTCTGTTTCAACGGCTGTCTGAAGGTTTGATAATAAAATATAAACCTGACATTATATTAATCGAAAACTTACCCGCTGAAGGTCTATATTTTTTTGGAATGACGGGTCCGCCAGTGGCTAAAATAAAATCAGGAGGTCACCACAATGTCTTATCAATGGAAGGATAATATTGCCTGCAAAGCAGTGTATGAAACCATGAGCCGCCAGGATCGCATGAATCAGTTTGACAAAAACCTGGTCCCTTTCGCGAAAGCCGGTAATTATAAAATCGCTGATCTGAAATATTTTCCCCGTGCCGGTGATATCGATGAAAGAAAAGCCGCCGCGCATGGTTTTTGTGATGGCTTTCTGGAGTATTTGCTGAGCGACTATTCCGTGACCTGGGAAGTCAGTGGCGAAGACATTAAACAAATCGTTCAGGAAATAGTCGACCTGTTAAGCACAGCAGATAAAACGTTAACTGATCTCGCTGCTCTGCTGGACAGCAAATTCAAATATGCAGATGAATAGAAACCTCATCGGAGCCATGACATGAAATGTATACCAATAACACTGCTCATGAGTCTTGCTGTGGTTTCACCGCTGACTATGGCAGCTGATGACAAACCGATCATTAACCTCAAACCGGTGATGATAGAAAGCAAGGAATTAAACACGACCACACTGGGGCTGAAGTACGAGATTAAAGACACCTACCATTTTGGCGGCAAGCCCACGGCAACCACCACAGAGGGGCAGACCGTCACATTTGGCGATATTAAAGAAGCGACTCATGGCGGCAATGGCTACGTCGGCTTCGATGCCAATGGAACATGGACGGTTGATAAAGCAGATAACCCCACTTCAACTTCAACCGCTGCCCTGAAGGCGGGTTACCACAACTTCCAGGGTAATTTCAGCCTGGATACCGGCCTGGACTACAAACTGGAAGGTGATCAGGATTACAGCGAAAAAAACAGCATGTACGGCCTGTTTCTCGACAGTTATTACAGCTTTACCCGGGACAGAAGCACCTACGTTATTATGGGCCTGGGTTATGACAAAATTGATGCCGCCGAGGACAGCGGGCGAACCGCCTTGACCACAACGGATACCTATGACCGGTTTTCTGTTGATTTACTGCTGAAGTACAGTCTGGAAAAGTTAAACAAAAAGAAATACGGCATCACTTCACTGGAACTCAAGTACAGCTATTATGAAGAGGTTGATGCACCGGCTGCGATTGTCAATGCAAACCTCGATACATTTAACAGCCGCACCTTTGTGATTAATTTCAACCGCGGTCTCTATGTTGCCTACTCATCAGGAAATCTGCCGTTTGACAAGCAAAATGATCGTGTTTTCCAAATCGGTTTTGACCAAAACCTGTTTGACTGAATATCACCTGCTCATCCGTCTTACCGGACAATCGGAGCTTGTCCGGATATTTTTTTGGCTTAACTGTGCTTTTTTTATTCAGACTGCATGGGCAAGATGCTTATACAAATCGTATCATTGCAGAATCCAAACAGCGCGTGTTCGCCTTCTTCGATACTCTCGATCTCGGCCACAGGTACAACGAGCTGTATCGTGGAACCGACATTACCGCTATCACTCTTGATAATCAGACCTGATACTCTCACCGGGTCAGGCAGGCTTTGCACCAGAGAGGGAGATTGCCGGATACCAAATAAACCACCTTGCAGTGCCTGAATCGTCTTCACCTTAACCAGCAGCTCGTACTGAATATTACGCCCGGCGGGCCACTCCCATGAAGCATTCAAGATAGTCACTTGCCGACATTCTCCATACATGAACTACCAGGTTCAAATCACGCTGTCGTGCGGCCGTTTCCACCCAACCCTGATATATCGGCCGCGTTATAGATGATTGAATATATTTTATGATCTTTGTCCCCACTCTGTCGCGCGGTTTCTCCGCATGCGCTGAACTTTATATAAGCAATTGAAATCCAAATAATTATATTTTTTAGGATCCAATGGAAATCCCGCTCTCACTGCCTAGACTTACCAGCATGTCCTTTTATGCCGGGAGAAATTGCATGAAAATAATAAACCATGCACTGAAAATTGTTGTATTACTTGCCGCCGGGTGCATACCGTCTCTGCACGTGAATGCGATGGATGATTCAGGCAGGCTTTCTTCATCACTCGCACAACCGCCGACAGCTATGCCCGGGGCTGCCAATAGTGCTGACAAGAAAGAGATCGAGAAACTGAATAAAATCATCCACAATCAACACTTGTCCATGTTGAACAAGGATCGCACGATTAGAAAACAAAAAGAATGGTTGGCTAAAGCAAACCAAACAATTGAACAACAGAAAGCGGCCCTGGAAAAAAAGAAGTCAAAAATCCAGGAACAGAAAGTGACCATAAAAATGCTGGAAGACAAACTGGCAAATGTTGCAAAAAAATAGTTTATCCCATTCACCATACCTGATTGATAGCCACCGGTGCGGTGGTATCAATCAGGTTGTTTAATTTCGATGCGTTTGCCAAAACATTTCAGTTTGCGGGATGCACATCGTATTTAATGAAGGCGGTACTGAGGAAGATAGAGCGTTACCTTGACAGCAGGCTAGATCATGGCGTCCCGTGTGAGTACGGCACCTGTTTTCGCATCCAGGGTGATGATATCCACTGACCAGCCATAGATGAGGATCAATTCCAGCGCGCCATTCTTTTGTCTTGCCTTGACGGCATCAAGCCGTGAGCGCCTTTTCATGACCGGATATGTCCAAACCACTTCACCCTGCAGGGTCAAGGCACTCAGGAATTCATTGCCATCACCAAAGGTGGTGTCCATGTGGTAAGCAAATAGAAATGTGCCTGCCGGTGTAGTCAGGCGACAGACATTTTCCCGGTATTTCTTCCCGTAGTGCTTTTGCTTGTTTGCATCATATAAATACACCGGTCGCAGCAATTTACCCAGCCGCTCCTGATCTCCCCTGTTTTTACTACTGCTCAGATGCATGGTGGTACAGGGATGTTTACCGCCGAGAAACTCGGGCCTGACATCTTCCATGGGCTTGTTCATACCGAGCTCAATGTGTCGCTTCTCTCCCTTGCGGGTTTCGATATACAACACACCGTTGTCCAGTTTTTCGCGTCGATAATCGCCCATCTGCTGTGTCAGCGCCAATTCCTCACTGACGATCCCGCCATGCCAAAGGTCGACCACCACATAGCCGACATAATTGGAAAACAACACGCCATACTGGTTACGCAGATCAACCAGCTTCCCCTGGTAGTCATCCAGGCGGATGATCTTTTGCCGGCGGGTTGCCGGGTCATGGATAACAACACTGGTGAATACCCGGCCATAGAAGTTGAAGAGCGGTGCATCTGCGATGAAACCGGTAATCGCAACCAGCCTTTCTTCCTCACCGCGCTGTAAACGGCTCAACGAATGAATGCTGCCGACCGGGTTGTCCGACAGCGGCAGTTTGGTTTTCCAGATTGGCGCAAACCAGGATGACCCGGCCAACGGCAGACACACGATCAACATCCCGTAAAATACATAGCTTGCCGGTTTTTCCTGTTTTAACCGGAACAGCAACTTGCTGATTAGAAACAACAGCAGGGCAAGAAACGCCGTCAGCAACAGCATTTCCAGCATCATAATCAGAGTAAAATACTTTGCCAGAAACTCGTTTGTGAACAGCATGGTTACGCCCTTATTGTCGGTGCTGCTATTTTTAAATGTAGTTATTACAGACAAAGAATTCAACAGCGCACTCCGTGTATTCCCACAAAGTGCAAATTAACGAACTGCTTTATGCTGAGGAATCATCAATCTCTGTGATATTCAACCACCCATATTTTACCTGACATAATCGCGGTATAATGCACCTGATTTCTTCCTGCAGTGGTGATAAAGCAGATACAGAGGATTATGCATACCACAATGAATGGTCATCACCGCGCTCTGATCATATATACACTGTTATGCGTTTCGATCAGTGGTGTCGCCCGCGCCGGTGAGCAAAATGCCAGAACAGGGAAAATCCATATCCCTTCCGGTTACTGGAGTCTGCAACTCGAAAACGATTTTCTCGCCGGCAGCGGTGACCGCCAATATACTCATGGCTTTGAAGTATCATTTGTCAACAACACAGAGCCCCCTGTCTGGATGCACACACTGGCCCGCTACCTGCCCTTTTTTGAAGTCGGGACGGATAACTGGGTCATGTACAGCCTTGGCCAGGCCATGTTTACCCCGGATGACATCTCAGTGCCGAACCTGACGGTCACTGATCGCCCATATGCCGGCTGGCTGTATGCCGGGCATGCCTATCATTCACAAAACCGGTTCAGCGCTGATCTTTACCATCTTAATATGGTGGAATTGGTCGTCGGACTGGTGGGGCCTGATTCCGGTGCTGACTCCGTACAAACATATCTGCACAAGGTCCTGCCTGCACCTGATCCCCAGGGCTGGGGGCATCAGTTAAGAAATGAAGCCGGTATATTACTGGGTTACGTCCATCGCTGGCGTTTGTTTGGACATGGCCCGGGACCGTACGAATCCGAGTTCAGCCCACATGCGGCATTGAGTGTAGGCAACATCTATACCTATGCCGGGTTGGGCATTATGTACCGGTGGGGTACGGGATTACGTGACGATATCGGTCCGCCGAATATCCGACCCGGCTTTGCGGGCAGCTCCTATTTCAGCAGACAGACACAACGCAACTGGTATCTCTTTGCCGGTGCTGAAGGGCGCATTATGTATCGCAATATCTTTCTGGACGGCAACAGCCGACATGACAGTCATCGTGTTGAAAAGGAACGTTATGTGGGTGATGTACAAATGGGTTTTGCACTGCACATCAACCGGATGCGTATCGCATACAGTCATATCCTGCGCAGTCGCGAATTTACCACGCAGAGTCGCAGCATGACCTACGGCGCAATCAATCTGACGCTGTATCATTAAGCCCTGACCACAAGCACAAACAAACCGCAGATTAAAAACCCACTGTTATACCCATACTGAGATGCCGATAGGTATCGAACTCTTCCAGGCCGACGCTCAGACCGAACACACTATCCGGATCGAGGTACAGCACGCCGCGCAAACCCAGCACAACTTGATCGCGAACCTCAAGACTGCTGATTTCATTCGCGGTATAGCTGTAGTTCGCCACATAGGCCAGCAGTTCAACTGCGTTGCTCATGCGGTAGCGTGCGCCTGCTGTTAACACATAGAGGTTGGACTCCGCCAGCTTGGCGGATGTGCTGTCCAGGTTATAGACGCCATATTCAACGCGGCCATACACATCCAGCGCCTCTGTTACATGGCGATAACCGCCAACTCCTCCCAAATGGGTTTGCGGTCCCAGTTCCAGACCAAACGCATTGTTATAATCCACGGTGATGACACGCAGACTGATAACCAGTTGCTCTCGATCCCATGCCAAATCATATTCGGCACCGTCACCTTTGGTGCCGCTCTCCAGTGTGCCATTGATTTTGCGCACGTTAATTTGGCTATAGTTCCCGTCACCCGCAAACACCGGCAACATGCAATACAGGCCGATAATTGACAACAAGAGTCTGGCTTTCATGTTCAATACCCCGCTTTAACCATACTTATCTGACTTTAGCCCCGACCGGACTGTCTGCCATGATCAGCATCAATCCGCAGCGGTATAGACGGCAACAAAAGTCCAAGATACGAACGGTTCCGCCAACCGCAAACATCTGCTAACGTGGCGAGATGAAACTGGTTCTGTTACCCGGCATGGATGGCACCGGCCTGTTATTCAGACCGCTGCTTGATCTATTGGACCGCACGGATCTGTCGGTACTGGTGATTGATTACCCCATTGATCAATCACTGACATATACCGAACTATTGCCTTTGGTGCGCAACCGTTTGCCGGCAAATGAAGATTTTATCCTGCTGGCCGAATCCTATTCCGGCCCGCTTGCCTTGCAGCTAATCGCAGAAGAGATCAACGGTCATACCGGCACCGTGCTGGTCGCGACGTTTGTCCGTAACCCGCGTCCGTTGCTGTTGCGTTTTTTGCCACACAAACTGATAGGGCTGTTACTGCATCTGCCAATACCGGACTTTATGCTCCGCTATTTTCTGCTCGGTCCTGATGCAACAACAGCACTGTCGGCCCTGTGTCGTCAGGCGATCCGCCGGGTTAAACCGCAGGTTTTGGCTGCTCGACTGGCGGATATCAGTGCGTGTCATCCGCCGATCAGCAACCACACTCACCCCTGTTTATGCCTGATTGCCGCGCAGGATAAACTGGTGCCTGCACATTGCAGCGATGATCTGCGCAACACCTCCCGTCGTGTGCAACTGACTCATCTGCCCGGTCCCCATGCATTGTTGCAAAGCCAACCCGAAGCCTGCCTGTCGGCTATCCTTGCACACCTCGCCTGGTTAACCGGGCAATAAACCAATCGGTTTTGTTCATTACAGGCCATTGCAACAAATTTCCCCCTGAATTACCCGGCTATTCAACACTTGCCTGTCGACAACAGCGGTGTCACTATCTCGCCACTTCAACGTGTGATTCGGTATTTGTTTCGTTTCGATAGCAATGCTGTTGCCAGAAACACCACTACTTGCGACATTTATCAGGATTAAAACGTATGAACACGCCCGCATCCACCACTGAGCTTGCTGCACCCGAGCCGGTCAGCTTTTTCAGCGCCTTTCTGTATTGGCTTAAATTGGGTTTTATCAGCTTCGGCGGCCCCGCCGGTCAGATCAGCATGATGCATCAGGAGCTGGTGGAAAAGCGCCGCTGGATCTCCGAACACCGCTTCCTCCATGCCCTGAATTACACCATGGTGTTGCCCGGACCGGAGGCACAGCAACTGGCCACTTATATTGGCTGGCTGATGCACGGGGTGTGCGGCGGCATCATGGCGGGGGTGCTGTTTGTTTTACCCTCCCTGTTTATTCTGGCGGGATTAAGCTGGATCTATCTGGCCTGGGGTCATGTCCCCGTTGTTGAGGGTGTGCTGTATGGCATAAAGCCGGCCATTACCGCCGTCGTGGTGTTTGCCGCCTGGCGCATCGGCTCACGGGCCCTGGCCAATAATGTGCTACGCGCCATGGCGGTGCTGGCCTTTATCGGTATCTTTTTCCTGCATATCCCGTTTCCCTGGATCGTCCTGCTCGCCGGGTTGCTGGGATATCTTGGGTCACGAGTCGCTCCACACTATTTTCGCACCGGCGGCCACCATGCCGCATCGGGCAAGTCATATGGTCCCGCCCTGATCGATGATGACACCCCGCCGCCCCCCCATACCCGTTTTAAATGGGTGCGGGTACTGATGTACAGCTTCATCGGTCTGTTGATCTGGGTGCTGGTCATGCTGATGCTGGCGCAACAATTCGGCTGGCAAGGTACCTTGACCCAGATGGGCTGGTTCTTTACCAAGGCGGCACTGGTCACTTTCGGTGGCGCCTATGCAGTGCTGCCCTACGTCTATCAGGGCGGGGTGGAACAGTATGGCTGGCTGAGCGGGACGCAAATGATTGATGGTCTGGCGTTGGGTGAAACCACCCCGGGACCGCTGATCATGGTGGTGGCCTTTGTTGGTTTTGTCGGCGGCTGGGGTAAAGCGATCTTCGGCCCGGAACTGTTGCCGCTGGCCGGCGCGGCGGGTGCCGCAGTGGCCACCCTGTTTACCTTCCTGCCTTCGTTCCTGTTTATCCTGATCGGCGGCCCGGCGGTGGAGGCCACGCGACACGATATCAAGTTTACCGCTCCGCTCACCGGTATCACCGCGGCCGTGGTGGGCGTGGTTTTGAATCTGGCGGTGTTCTTTGCCTGGCATGTGCTTTGGCCGCACGGCTTCGATGGTCGGTTCGAATGGTTCTCGCTCGTGCTCGGCGTCGCGGCCTTTATCGCCCTGTTCCGTTATAAGCTCGGCATTGTCAGTGTGATCGGCGCCTGCGCGGCTGTCGGTCTGGGCTATCACCTGATCATGCTTTGAACAGTACGCACGGTGCGGGACCATGCGGTGGCATATTTCCACTACGCGTTGTAGGATATTGGTTTCCGTTGATGAAACTATCCCTGAACGTACTGTTCAGGGTGGACAATATGCATGCTGCTTCATTATAAAAGTGACTGGTTCAATGTCGTACGGGCATTGTCCGCCCCGCTGATCTTTCTGTTCCCCTGGTATTATGGTCTGCCTGTCGGCCATGAGATACCGATGATCATTCTCTTATGGTTATTGTTGAACGACATTAATCATGTCCTGCACTTGCATGTGCATCATCCGTTTACCCGCAGCCCGACCATCAATCTGTTTCTCGATCTGTGCATGGGTCTGGTGACCGGTATGACGGCCGGCAGCTGGCGTATTCATCATATATTCGGTCACCATCACTTTGATCCGGACAGACCGAACCCGTGGGAAATGGGTACTGAGCGTGAGATGCGCCGCTACACCATTCTCAGTGCACTCAGTTATTCACTGCGGGTTATCCCCTTGTTGTTTTTCAAACCGATGCTTGCCGCCTGGCGTAACGGCGTGCTGCATAACATCACCACACCACTCAACTATCGTGCCGCCTTTCTGGAACAAATCGCCTTGATCCTGTCTGTCGCACTATTGGTCTGGATTAAACCCGAACTCTTTTTCATGTATCTGCTGCCCTGGTATCTGTTGGTCTACTTTGTCACCTGTTATACCGATTACCTGAACCATTTTGCCTGTGAAAAAGAGCGCTTTAATTCGGCAAACAACAGCCTGAACCGCTGGTATAACAAGCTGGGATGTAACTTCGGCTATCACACGGCACATCACTATAAACCGGCGGCACACTGGTCTCAGTTGCCCGCGATCCATGACGAGATCAAGGATCAGATCAAACCGGATCATCTGAAGACCTACAGCTGGTCCGCTTTTTTATTGCCCCTGCATATTTATCTCTATCTGCGCGGCAGGCTTTAATGCGTTTTCATCTCCCCACTTCGTAAAATCGGTTACACTGGCCGCTCTTCCCAACAAACCGCATCGCCATGGTTACACTTGCACAAACACTGACGGCCTGGAATACCACTGAGTTCAACAACACACTCAAGGCCGAGCTGATGCAGTTAACAGCATCCGAGCTGCCACTCCAGGCCGGTCTGACACAGGGTGGTTATGCCAATGATCAACTCACTGATGTGACGATTCTTGATGTGCAGACAACATCGCATTTTATCAACATCAAGGCCGGTCTGTTCTATACCAGTATTATTGCCGGATGCAGTTGCGCAGATGATCCCACACCGGTGGATGTCTTAAATGAATATTGTGTGATTACCATCGAACTCGATCAGCGCAGTGGTGCAGCGCTCATCAAACTGACTGAAGACTAGTCTGGGGCAAACGGTGTCCGGCGAACTCCTGTTATCCCCGTATTTGATCATCCTGCTGTTTTTTTTCATCGCGTTGATCTATTCATCGGTGGGACTGGGGGGCGGTTCATCCTATACCGCCCTGATGGCCATCCTCGGTTTTGGCACAACCGCCATTCCGATGATCTCCCTGAGTCTGAATCTGGTGGTGACCTCAATCGGCAGTGTGCAATTTATTCGTCAGGGCCATGGCCGCCTGAAGCTGATCCTGCCCTTTTTGATTACGTCTGTTCCCATGTCTTATCTGGGCGGCGCATTGCAATTACCAAAAGCAGTCTTTTATTGGCTGCTGTTTGTCTCCCTGCTGTTTGTGGCGGCACGGATCTATCTCTGGCAGGAGACCGCATTCAAGTTGCAACTGAATCAACGGCAAATGTTTTTGGCTGCATTGCTGTCCGGTTCACTGCTCGGCCTGGTCTCCGGAATCGTGGGGATTGGCGGCGGTATCTATCTGGTTCCCCTTATTATTATTTTTGGTCTGGGCTCCGGTAAAGAGGCCGCTGCTGCCGGTGCGGTGTTTACCTTCATCAACTCCCTGGCCGGTCTCGTGTCGCGCCTTCAATACAACCGGGTGGAGATGACCGAATACCTGCCACTGTTGGCGGCGGTGATCGCGGGTGGTCTGATTGGGTCATATATCGGCGCCGTGCGATTTTCACCCAAAACGCTGGAAAAAGTGCTGGGGGTGATTATTCTGGCTGCCATCCTGGCCCTTGGACGCCGACTCATATCGAGCTGAATTCGCGCTTGTCTTTCGATAAAACCACGTATAATCCCCGCTCTTGCGCATAACGGACAGGCTCATGAAACAACAGTATTTTGCAGAGTTCATTGGCACCTTCATCATGGTGTTCGCCGGCACCGCCGCCATTGTGGTGAACGATATCAACAACGGTGTGATCACCCATTTGGGTATAGCCATTGCCTTTGGCCTGGTGGTAACCGGGATGATCTACGCCCTGGGTGATATCTCCGGCGCACATATCAATCCGGCGGTGAGCCTGGCCTTCTGGATGGCGCGACGCTTTCCTACCAATGAATTACTGCCCTATGTCAGCAGCCAGATCAGCGGTGCGATCTGTGCCAGTTTGTTGGTCTACCTGCTCTTTCCCGACCATAACGGACTGGGCGCGACCCAGCCCGCCGGCACCCTCGTTCAATCCCTGCTGATGGAGATCATCCTCAGCTTTATGCTCATGCTGACCATTATCAATGTCGCCACCGGCGCCAAAGAGAAAGGCATCATGGCCGGTGTTGCGATCGGTGGTGTGGTGGCGTTGTGTGCCCTGTTTGGTGGACCGGTTTCCGGTGCATCAATGAACCCGGCTCGCTCAATCGGGCCGGCACTGGTCAGTGGACAGCTGACCGCCCTGTGGATCTACATTATTGGTCCGGTGATCGGCATGGGGCTGGCAATCCTTTGTTGTCGCTGTGTCCGTGAAAAGGAATGTTGCCGGCCATCCTCCATCAGCCATTGATATAACACACCACACCTCTCGGATATCAACACGCATCCTGTACGGTAAATACGCCTCCTGCACTTTTCTTTACGGCGAATTCGTTATACTTTTAGACATATTGCCCTATAAAAAAAACATATCGCACTTACCGGAGGAGACAGCAGGATGTCGACATCAGACACAAAGCTCACTGAGCTGGAGCAGCATGAACTTCCCTTTGCCGCTCCTTGTAAAACACTCGCCACAGATGCACCACTCAGCTGGCTCAAACTGGGCTGGCAAGATCTCAGGCGTGCACCCAGACAAAGCCTGACCTACGGCACAGTGATGTTATTGCTGAGTTATGTGGTCAGCTTTATCGCCTGGCGCTTTGGCAACTTCTACAGCCTGCTGACCATGTTGTCCGGTTTTGTCTTTATGGGTCCGGCTCTGGCCATCGGCCTGTATTCCATCAGTTGCCAGTTGCAAAAAGGCCAGACACCTGTGCTGGGCTATTGTCTGCGTGAAGGCAAACGCCATTTCGGCAATGCCCTGTTGTTTGCCATGATCCTGATGGTGGTGTTTTTGATCTGGGCACGCGCCGCATCCATGGTGCATGTATTTTTCCCTGTCCGCACCGAGGCCGGTTGGCAAGACTACGCCCTGTTCCTGGGCATCGGCAGCGCCATTGGCAGTATTTTCTGCGCCATTATCTTCAGTGCAGCGGCTTTTTCTTTGCCCATGATTATGGATCGCAAGGTTGATATGGTCACGGCCGCTGTCACCAGTATCAATGCGGTTCTGCACAATAAGAAAGCGATGGCGGTCTGGGCCGGATTGATTCTCTTGTCACTGCTCATCAGTTTTGCCACCGCCCTGCTTGGATTGGTGATCCTGTTGCCCCTGATCGGCCATGCCACCTGGCACGGTTATCAGGAGACTATCGACGCCTCCGCCTGGCCGGAGCATGATTAATCTCGCGCGACTGACTACCCATTCCACACCTGCTTGATCGTTATCAAGGCAAATACAGACGGATGTGTATAGGCTTTATACAGTCACCAAACGGAGGGATAGTCATGACTGCACTCAACGTAATGGTTATTCTTGCCCTGCTTGCAACAATCGTTGCATTGGGCTGGGGCATCGGCTCTATGGCCCATGGCGGTGTCTATGATGTGAAGCACAGCCACCAGTTTATGGAAGCGCGCCTCGGCTTTCAGGCTCTCGCGATCATCCTCATCATGATCGCCCTGATCGTCAGCATGCTCTGAGCCATATCCGCAATTAAGCCTGTCCTGCAGCTGTACCGATTTTTCGCAGGACAGGATTGTTGTTGCCCTGAAAAATACCCTGATATTCCATCCCGTCGACCGGAGCACAGCATTCTGCTACAAAAAGTAATATCCTGCCAAAACTGACAGATATCCCGCATTAACTGTAGTGCTTTTAATTGAATTGTGATATTCTGTAAACTCTAAACTCGTTCAAAATAACACATACTCAATAAGACTGATGGAAAACAATTCTCGAGGCAGGAGCCCGGTAAGAACTGATTTGGTGAAACGTCTAATAAACGAGCTTTATCAGGGACATACCGACAACCGTGACCAAAACTGGCTGACCACCGGTGACCGACGTGGGGCGGACCGCCGTCAACGTACAGAACCTGTGCTCATCGACACCCGTTGCGATCGCGCCAGACGTGCTTCATCCGGTCGACGCTGGGTCGACGAAGACAACCAAAATCAACAGAAAATCGGTATCGATATTTTTGTTTAGTTTTGCACCACCTGCCTTGCTGAAAGCCATATCTAAACCTAATATTTTTCTCAGGTAATATTTTTTCTAACCTGCTTCCGGCTGATTAACCGGTATTTTCTCCCTGACGTATTAAATATCTTGTAACACGGCCGATATTTTCATCAGGCGCAGCCCCCGGACATTCAGACATGGCACGTGCAGAACCAACATCACCCTTTTCCAATGCACTGGTCATTGATGACTCCAAATCCTTTCTTGATTACTTCACCATTGTTTTAAATTCCGTCGGCATTACTGATGTGGTTACCGCAATCAGCGGCAGGAAAGCGCTTGATGCCCTCGACCTGCGCGGTGATTTTGAACTGATACTGTGCGACATCAACATGCCCGAAATGGACGGTGTGGAATTCCTGCGACATCTGTCCGATCGCAACTTTCGTGGTGAAGTGGTAGTCATCAGCGGTGAACATCGGCGCGTTATCGACTCAGTATTCACCCTGGCCAAGGCGCATCAGCTCAATATCCGAGGCACCCTGCGCAAACCCATTGCCCTTGAACAGCTACAGGCCATGTTAACCGAACCAACGCTGGATAACATTCAGACATCCAGTACTGTACAACATGAATTCAGCGTGGCGGAAATTCGCAGGGCACTCAAGCTGGAACAATTTCTTGCCTTCTACCAACCCAAGGTCAACGTCAAAAGTCGGCATATCAACGGTGCTGAGGCCTTGTGTCGCTGGCAACATCCCGAGTTTGGGCTGGTTGGCGCCGATGCCTTCATTCCGTTCATGGAAGCCCACGATCTGATGGATGACATCACTGACCTGATGATTGATCAGGCCATTCAGTTTGCCCATGAGATGTCCCGTCAGCAGACGAACTTTGCGGTTTCGGTAAATATATCGGTAGATTGTTTAAATCGACTCAATCTGCCCGATAACCTCCATGCCCGGGTGATAGAGGGCGGTATTCGGCCGGAAAACCTCATCATCGAGGTGACTGAAGGCCGCCTGGTGAGCAATTACAAACAGGCGTTGGAAATTTTGACGCGGATGCGCCTGAAGGGCTTTGGTTTGTCCATTGATGATTTCGGCACCGGTTATTCCTCACTGAAACAACTGCAAAAATTTCCCTTTCAGGAGTTGAAAATCGACAAGACCTTTATCACCGGCGCAGGCCAAAACCGCGCCGCACATGCAATAATCGAAACCAGTGTCAATCTGGCCAACAAGCTGGATATGCAGATCGTGGCCGAAGGGGCGGAAACCCGGGAAGACTGGAATTATGTCGCCGCCAACGGCATCGACATGGTGCAGGGGTTTGTAGTGTCGCGGGCCATGGCGCCTGCCGGCTTTACAGCCTGGTATGACTTGCATGGCGGCTGCATCAACCTGGACACCATCACCGCCCGCCAGAAGATCAACTATTGAGTCGCAGCGAACCGGTCAGCTGGGCAACATGACTCAAGCCATGCCGTTTTAAATAGTCCACGATACCGCGATTCAGTTTCGGGCAAATCAGCGGATCATAAAACAGCGCTGTGCCGACACCGACCGCACTGGCGCCGGCAATCAGGAATTCCAGCGCATCCTGCACACTGTTCACACCACCCTGGCCGATAATGGGAATACCGTGTTCACGACAGACCTGATAAACCTGATGAACCTTTAACAAGGCAATGGGTTTAATCGCCGGGCCGGAGAGGCCGCCCTGGTTATTGCCGATGATCGGAACCCGGTCTTCGATATCGATGGCCATGCCCATCAGGGTGTTGATCACGGCAAAGCCATCTGTCCCCGCCTCGATACAGCGGCGGGCATTTTCGGCGATGTTGGTCTGATTGGGTGACAGTTTGGTAATAATCGGTTTACTGGTTGCCTTGCGACAAGCGGCCACCACCCGCGCCGACATATCCGGATCATTGCCAAAGGCCACACCGCCTTCCTTTACATTGGGGCAGGAGATGTTGATCTCCATGGCGTCGATGGGTGAGTCGTCAAAAATGCGTGCCACCTCGGCATACTCTTCCACCGTGGAGCCGGACAGGTTGGCTATAAAGCGGGTTTCGCTGAAATCCAGTGTGGGCAGGATCTTGTCCACGACATAACGTGCACCGGGATTCTGCAAACCAATGGCATTCAACATGCCCATGGCGGTTTCATAGACCCGGTGCGGCCGATTACCCAAACGCGGTTCCAGGGTGGTGCCTTTCAGACAAACCGCACCGGCGTCCCGATTGGAATAACCCCGCACACGGGTATATTCTTCGCCGAAGCCAACGCAACCGGACAGTAGTACCAGGGGTGATGTCAGGGAAAGACCGCAAAAATCGACGGCCAGCATGGCCTGATCGGCCTCATTCATTGATTGTTCGCTCATCCTGCGATTATATCACCGGGTTTGGCGAAGACAGAACAGAATACTTGTCACCCGCGTCATCCTGCGTGCCCTCCATGACCACCGAAAACAGGTCCGCCACCGGCCTGTTTCACCCTATAATGGCCGAATCGGATTCAACCAACTGTGAAAACCAACGGACCATGCTGCATATCGTTCTGTATGAACCGGAAATCCCACCCAACACCGGCAATATCATTCGATTGTGTGCCAACACCGGCATGCAATTACACCTGATCCACCCGCTGGGCTTCGAGCTGGATGATGCCCGCCTGAAGCGAGCCGGACTGGATTACGATGAGTACGCTGATGTTCGGGAGTACGACTCACTGGACGCCTTTCTGGAACAGGTAAAACCGGCACGTTGTTTCGCGCTTTCCACCCACGGCACCCATTCTTTTTTTGAGATGACCTTTCAGGCGGGTGACGCCTTCCTGTTCGGTCCGGAGACCCGCGGTCTGCCGGCCTCAGTCCGTCAGTCAATGGGCGAATCCGGTGTCTTGCGTTTACCCATGATGCCCCAAAGTCGCAGTATGAATCTGTCCAATACCGTCGCCGTGGTTGTGTATGAGGCCTGGCGGCAATTGAAGTTTACACATGGCGTCTGACAGTACTGAATTGAACACCACATTGTTTGTATCACCATAAGCCAACCTGTTAAACAATGTAGCAGTTGTTTTATTTTTAATCAGTCATCATCCCGGCTGATGCAATGCTGCACATTTACACACCGGTAATACCTTCTCCGTACAAAATATGTACAGGTTTACTATTTAGTTTGCCAATCTATACTCAACAATGTATTAAACGCTGAACACCAACAAAACCTCTGCATCGCATAATTTATAAGTGGGGTGCGATGTTTGCCGCTGTTTTGATGGAGATAATAAACAATAAAGGAACCCGTCATGAGCCTGATAGACTGCATTAAGCAACTTGCACAAAATATCAAGAAATTTATCAAGGAAAAATTGCTGAACCCCGCCTTCCTTAAAGACCTTATCCTCTTCAGGATATTCGGCTTGCGGTGGTTGTTTACCAAAATCTGTGAGAAATCCTGTAAAACCTGCACCGGCAAATTTATCCTGGCTTTTATCGTTGTCATCGTCATCGGTGCATGGGTCGACAAAATCTATCAAAACTGGGATAACGATACGGACCGCGGCATTGTGCGTTTGTCAAAAGACGACTCCCACTTTGGTGACCATTTTACCAAGGTCTTCCCGGGAACAGATTTCGACAAAAAATACATGACCTGGCAAAACTGGGATGCAGCCGACAGTATGTGGTATTACACCACTACACAGGGTTCTGACCTGATCCCTTATGACTTTTTTATTGTGCTGGAACAGAAAAACTCCAAAGAACTGTTCCGCTCCAACAAAAACATGGACAAGTTTCGTTATATCCCGCAACGCAAAACTTTCCATAACCCGGATGGTTTACCGCTGGGACTGGCCAAGGATACCTATAAAGGCAAGGACTACATGGGCTTCACCTGTGCCGCCTGTCATACCAACCAGATCAATTATAATGGCGTGGCAATCCGCGTCGACGGCGCACAAACTCTGGCCGATATGGAAAACTTCGTCATTGAACTGAGCCAGTCACTGAACGCCACACTGAACGACAAGGAAAAGAAAGAACGCTTTATTGATGCCGTCATGGATCGCAACGGATTCTTCAAAATTTTTACCGGCAGTCGCAATTACTCGTCACGCAAAGCGGTGGAAGAAGATCTGATCATCTATGCCTCTCGCGTGCAGGACTACACCTATATCAATCAAAGCAAATATGTCGACAAGGATAACAAAAAGAAACACCTGCAATACGGTTACGGCCGACTTGATGCCTTTGGTCGTATCTTCAATCGCACCCGCCAGCACGTACTGAATACCGACAGCGTCAACGCCGGCCTCGATTCCATGGTGAAAAACGGTATCATCACACCTGCTCAGGCGAATAAACTGCGCGTACGGACAGAAGGAATTATCACTGACAAGGTCTTCGATAATATCTCCATGACCGCCAAGGAAATGGTGAAAAAGCGCGAGCTGAAGCCTGAGCAGATGCGCGCCCTGATAGATACCTTCTTCCAGTCACCCAATGCGCCGGTCAGTTATCCGTTTGTCTGGGATACCCCGCAACACGACTTCGTCCAGTGGAACGGCCTGCTTGATAACGCCGGGCCGGGCCCGCTCGGTCGCAACACCGGTGAGGTCATTGGTGTATTCGGCACCCTGGACTGGCGGGAAAAGAAAGGCAAACTGACAAATCCGTCGTATCTTATCGCCAAGGCGCTGGGTTCAACAAATGGCGAGTGGTTTGTTAACTTTGAATCTTCTGTTGACCAGACCAATCTGGTTCGACTGGAGCATCACATTGCCGATCTCTGGTCACCCTGGTGGCAAGATCTGGCTGATGCCGGTGTCTTCCCGAAAATTGATCAGGCTTCCGCCGCACGGGGTGACAAGCTGTTCGATAAACATTGCGTCAGCTGCCATCACGACATTAATCGCAGCGAAAAAGATCGCCGCGTCGTTGCCTTCATGACCAATCTGGAAGTCTCCGGTACCGATCGAGTGATGGCTGAAAATGCCCTCCAATATGCCGGCTATACCGGGATCACCCGCAACCAGTACATGAGCACCGATGTGGGCAACATCCTGATGCAGGAAAAAATGCCGGTGGCCGCCATGCTCTTTATCGCAACCTCCAACGTCGTCGCCACCCCCGACCCGGACAAATGGGTATTCCGGCGCTGGGCCGATCTGGTCTACAACTTTATCTCCACCATGGACGACAACCCGGTGGGCAGCTCCATCAAGGCCGGTAACTATTCGCCGGATACCACGGCCAGCCCCTTTGAATCGCTGAAGGCCTATAAAGCGCGACCGCTGAACGGCATTTGGGCCACCGCACCCTATCTGCATAACGGTTCAATTCCCAACCTCTACGAGTTGCTGTTGCCACCTGCCGAACGCAAGAAAACCTTCCATATCGGCAGTCGTGAATTTGATCCGGTCAACGTAGGCTTTGTCAGTGAACCGGGACGCGGGTTTGAGTTTGATACCACCAAACCCGGAAACAGCAATGCAGGACATGACTACAAAAATAAAAGCCTGAACAAACAGGACCGCATGGATTTGATAGAGTATATGAAAACGCTCTAAACAACGCTGGAACGCAACCCGGCCGGTTAACCCCGGCCGGTTTTATCACAGGAGGAAACAACAATGACAGACAAAGACTATTTGCAGATCTTCGATGCTGCTGAAGACAATGAAAAATTCCCGCTGGTCTATGGCTGGATGAAAACCGAACCACTGCCCTTTTTCAAGCAACTGCGTGCAGAATCCCCTGTGCTGGTCACCCCGGAAGTCACACTGGTGACACTGTTTGAAGATGTACGTGACCTGCTGCAAATGCCCAAAATTTTTACCGTCGAGCTATACAAGCCCAAAATGGGTGATTACCTGATGACCCATGATGAGGATGCCCTGCATGATCGGGAAAAAAGTATCATGTATTCCATGCTCAATCGTGATGATGTGCCGCTGGTGCGCAAGCTCATCACCCGTAACGCCAAGACCATTCTTGACCGGGCAGGCGGCAAGATTGAAATCGTGGAAAACTATTGCCGCGGTGTCCCCGCGAGCCTGGTACAGGATTATTTCGGGCTGGATGGTGTGGACCCGAAAAAGCTCATTGATTGGTCATTCTGGAATCAATACAACGCCTTCCATAATCACCATTTCAATCTGGAAAGTCGCGACAAGTTTGATCACATCGTAGCCGAAAATGAACGAGTCAAAAAAGAATTAACAGGCTATATTGCAAAACTGGTTTTTCGCAAATCCATCGCCGTCAAATTGCGCAAACTGATCCATTTCCTGGCCACCCCCTTGCGAATGCTGTTGGGCCTGATCTATCTCCTCTTCGGCAAGAAGGACACCCGTGATCGGCTCACCGACACCACTGTCACGCGGATGTTGGCCACCAGCTATCCCAAGGAAGTCGACTTCCCCATTGCACGTCTGGGACTGAACGCCGGCGGCCTGTTGATTGGCGCCATTGAAACCACCTCCCAGGCCGTTGCCCAATCCATTGAGATGATCCTCAAGGATCCGAACCTGCTGGCACAGGCAAAAGCAGCGGCGGAAAAGGAAGACACCACCGAGTTCGATAATATTGTCTGGGAGACACTGCGATACGTCCCCATCAGTCCGTTTGTCTTCCGGGTGGCGTCAGAGGCCTATGTCATCGCCAAGGGCCGCCCCCATGAAACCCTGGTCAAGGCAGGCACCACTGTTTTAGTGTGCACCCAGTCCGCCATGTTTGATGACTATGCCTACAGCAATCCGGACGAATTTGATCCCAACCGAACCTTCTACCACAACTTCAATTTCGGCTTTGGCTATCACGAGTGCATGGGTAAACACATCGGTATGGTGTTGATTCCGGAGATGGTTCGCCAGGTGATATTGCGGAAAAATATCAAGGCGGATGATGCGAAGATTGATTACGACGATAAACCGTTCCCGACCTTTTACAATCTCAGTTGGGACAACGCATAACGACACACAAATCGGCCTGCGGGCCGATTTTTTTCTAGCCCAGTTCCGGCTTGAGATCTCGGTTCAGCAGTGAGTGCACACTCTCGCCGGGCGGCAAACCTTCAAACAGCACGCGATAGACCTGTTCCACTATCGGCATGTCCACCCCCTTGTTACGGGCAATGGTGTAGATTTCCCGCGCCGTGAACAGGCCTTCCGTCACCTGACCAATCTCGGCCGCCGCCTCTTGCTGCGTCTTGCCTTGCCCCAACGCCAGACCCAACCGACGATTGCGCGACTGGTTGTCCGTTGCCGTCAGAATGAGATCGCCCAAGCCGGCCAACCCCATAAAGGTCTCACGCACGCCGCCCATAATGACACCGAAACGCATGACTTCCGCCAGCGCGCGGGTGATCAGTGCCGCACGCGTGTTGGCGCCATAGCCCAGGCCCTCGGCGATACCGGCGGCGATAGCCAGTACATTTTTCACCGCACCGCCAATCTGCACACCGACCAGATCGTTGCTGGTATAGGCGCGAAACACCTCATTGTGCAGCATACGCGCAACATGTTCCGCGTCGCTTTCTTCATCACAGGCAACCGTGACAGCTGAAGGCTGTCCCATGGCCACTTCGCGGGCAAAGGTCGGCCCGGAGATGACCACCGGCTTGATGTGATAGCCCAGTTCTTCCTGGCAGACCTCGTGTAACAGCTTGTTGGTTTCCGGCTCCAATCCCTTGCTGCCCCAGGCAATATGGCAGTCTTCCGCCAGCAACGGCCTGACCTCACGCAAGGTTTGGCGAAAGACGTGGCTGGGGACAACAATCAAAACCAGCTCGGCCCCGGCCACCGCATCAGCCATATCTGAGGTGGGCTGAAGATTCTCCGGCAGGGTAATACCGGGCAGATAACGGGTATTGCAACGATCCTTGCACAGGGCCTCGACATGTTCTGCGCGATGCGCCCAGAGCCGCACTGCGTAACCATTACCTGCCAGCAGAATGGCCAGTGCCGTCCCCCAGGAACCCGCACCCAAAACCGCTACCGTGCCTTTGTCTGAAGCGTTCATGCGCGCTGCCTAATGGGCTGTTTCCTGTTCACCCGCCGCTTTCTGTGCCTGCTGTTTCAGTGTCTCGGCATACAGGGCATCGAAGTTGACCGGGGCCAGCAACAACTGGGGAAAACCGCCGCGCACCGCCAAATCAGAGATGGCTTCGCGAGCATAGGGGAAAAGGATATTGGGCGAGAAACTGCCCAGCATTGTACCCAGATCCTGGGCATTGAAACCCTTGATGGTAAATACCCCGGCCTGCTGCAACTCAATCAAAAAGGCGTTTTCATTGCTATTTTTCGCATTGACTGTGATCGACAGAACCACTTCGTACAAATCCGCTTCAGCTTCCAGCGCCCTGGCCTGGGTGTTGAGCTGAATATTGATATCGGGCTCCCATTTGCGGGTAAACACATCCGGGGTATGGGGGACCTCCAGGGAAATATCTTTTACATAGATTTTCTGGATTTCAAAATGCTGTTCTGGCTGCTTGTTCTCTTCACTGCTCATGCTGCTGTCCTGGAAATGGTTATCTGATGCCGACCTGCCGGGCGACTGTATGTCGGTATCTTAACAAAACCCGCTGCAAATTGCCGTTAGAGCTGCTGTTTTACCCAGCCGATGAGCTGGTTAAGATCGAGTGCACCGGCCAGCCGGTTCACTTCCTTGCCATGCTTGAAGACGATCAGGGTCGGGATACTGCGAATTCCGAACTGCGCCGCCAGCATCTGCTCTTGCTCTGTTTCGACCTTGAGCAAACGAACTGCGGGTTCCAGCTGTTTGGCAGCCTCAGCAAATACCGGCGCCATTGCTTTACAGGGACCACACCAGGTCGCCCAAAAATCGACTAACAGCGGAATATCGCTGTGGTTCAGATGGCGGGAAAAGGCCTGGCTGTTGACGCTGGTCGGTTGACCGGTAAACAACGGCAGGCGACAGTTACCGCATTTTCCACCGGCAGCAACTTTTTCTGCCGGCACACGGTTAGTGGTATGACATTGGGGACAGACGATGTGGAGGCTTTCAGCCATTACACGGCATCTTTGGTGACGAACAAATATCCGTCCAGCTTGCCGGCTGCCTCCAGTGCATGCAGATCATCACAACCACCGACATGAAAATCATCGATGAAAATTTGCGGTACACTGGTGCGGCCGCTGCGCTGTTCCATTTCGCTGCGCAATGCCGGATCCTTGTCGACGCGTAACTCGGTAAACTCCACACCCTTGCTGTCGAGGAGCATTTTGGCGCGAATACAGTATGGGCAATAAGGTGTACAAAACATCACAACCTTGGGCATGAGTTCCTCCACGCTGGGTAAATATATTATTATGCTTTGGTTAAGGGCAAACTGGCGTTCGTCCAGGCAGCCATTCCACCTTTCAGATTATAAATGTTTTCAAAACCCTGCTTTTTCAGCATGGCACAGGCCGAGGCAGACCGATTGCCAAACTGACAACCAACGATAAGTTTCTTGCTTTTGTGTTTTTCCAGTTCGGAAACCTTGTTTTGCAGGGACTGCAACGGAATATGAATTGAGTTAACAATATGTCCGGCTGCATATTCCTTGGTTTCCCTGACATCAATCACAACAGCGTCTTCCCGATTGATTAACTGGGTGGCTTCAGCCGGCCCCACCACGCTGTACCCCTTCAGGGTGGCGCCGAAAATATCCAGCAACAGCATGAATAAAATGGCCATAAAGACCGAAACCAGAATTGTGTGATTTGTGAAAAATTCGAGGAATTGTTCCATTTTATATTTATTTACCTGTAGTCAAACGCAGACATAGCACTGCTGCCAATACAACACCGTCTCGGTGCGACACCGGTTCTTCAAACAGCAGAAAAGATCGCGTATTCAGTCGCTGGAGCAGAATACTTCCCGCATCATACATATCAGGCGCAGGGTACGTGCATCACCGACCCGGTAATAAACACGATTGGCATCTTTACGGGATGCCAAAATACCCTTGTCACGCAAAATAGCCAAATGCTGGGAGATATTACTCTGCGACGTACCGACATTATCAACAATGTCCTGAACGCTGACTTCCTCATCCCCGAGTGTGCAAAGAATTTTTAATCTCAGCGGGTGCGACATGGCCTTAAGCGAACGTGAAGCGCGGTCGATATCTTCATCACGCGACATTAGAACTGCAGCAGTCTCAAATTGGTTCATAGATTTCCACCCTAAATCCTCAACGGGAGTTTACTTGCGATCGTACCGGGTCTTTTTGTCATCTCCCCCGCAGGGATGCTGCCCTTTATGAGTAAAACATTATACAATAATCTACCGATTGAAAAGAGGCATGCACTGAAAAATTGCACTTTTCAGGCGGACAATTTAAACATACGCCGCGACTGAGTCCTGACATTAATTAATGGATTCCGAATGCGAGTTTCGTTAGACTTGGTCTAAACTATTGGTAATCAAGCGTTCTCAACACAACGAACTATGTCATTGAATCACAAACCAATTGCCCTGATTATTCTTGACGGTTGGGGCTATTCAGAAAACCCGCAAGACAACGCGATCTATGCAGCGAAAAAGCCTGTGTGGGACCGTTTGTGGGAAAAGCACCCGCATACCCTGATCCAGGGATCAGGTGCTGAAGTTGGTCTTCCCGCCGACCAAATGGGGAATTCCGAAGTTGGACATCTCAATCTGGGTGCCGGACGGGTGGTCTACCAGGAATATACCCGCGTCAGCCGCTCCATCAAAACAGGCTCTTTTTTCACTAACCAGACCCTGGTTGATGCGGTTGAGCTCGCCAAACAAACCAACAAGGCCTTGCATATTTTAGGGCTGCTCTCGCCCGGCGGTGTTCACAGCCATGAAGAACACATCCACGCTATGGTAGAACTGGCGGTGAAGGCCGGGGCGCCGCATGTCTATGTGCATGCCTTCCTCGATGGACGTGATACAGCGCCAAAGAGTGCGCGTGAATCCCTGCAAAACATGGAAGACAAGTTTGCCGAACTCGGTGGCGGCCGCATTGCCTCAGTGATCGGTCGCTACTTTGCCATGGATCGTGACCATCGCTGGCCGCGTATCAAGGAAGCCTATGACTTGATCACCCATGGCAATGGTAAATTCCAGGCGAACAATGCTTTGCATGCACTGGAGACCGCCTACGGTCGTGGCGAAACCGATGAATTTATCAGCGCGACAGCCATCGTTCCCGCAGGGAAAACACCGGTGCGGATCATGGATGGCGATATCGTGATCTTTATGAACTATCGTTCTGATCGGGCGCGCCAAATCACCCGCCCGTTCATTGAAGACGATTTTAACGAATTTGATCGCGGCCAGACCCCGAAGCTGGGCCAGTTTGTCAGTCTCACTGAATACAAGGCCGATTTTGATGTACCGGTAGCCTATCCCCCGGAACGCCTGCAAAACGTCTTCGGCGAGTATATTTCCAAACTGGGCATGCACCAGTTGCGTATCGCAGAAACCGAAAAATACGCACATGTCACTTTCTTCTTTAACGGCGGCCGCGAAGAACCCTTTGAGTTTGAAGACCGCCTGTTAATCGACTCACCCAACGTCGCCACTTATGACCTGCAGCCGGAGATGAATGCCCCGCTGCTCACTGACAAGATCATCATGGCCGTCGCCAGTCGCCAATACGACACTATTATATGTAACTTTGCCAACCCTGATATGGTGGGCCATTCCGGTAACTTTGATGCCACCGTCAAGGCGATTGAAGCGCTGGATGAATGCCTGGGTCGTGTCGTGCAGGCCGTCACCGAGGCAGGCGGTGAATTGCTGATTACCGCCGATCACGGTAATGCCGAGATGATGAAAAACCCGGAAACCGGCCAGCCGCATACCGCACATACCACCAATCCGGTCCCCCTTATCTATGTCGGCGATCGGGATTTGCACTTCGCATCCAAAGGCGGCGCCCTGTCTGATGTTGCCCCCACCATGCTGTACCTGCTGGGACTCGACCAGCCCCATGAAATGACCGGTCACTGTCTGTTGTCTGAAGTGCAGGATCTCGCGGCGCAGGAGGCATAACACAGGCGTGGCATGCGGGTACAACAACACGGGCGCCGGTGATTACCCAGGTAATACCTTGCGCCTGTTGTGCGCCCTCCTGCTGCTGGGTCTGTCCGTCAATATCTGTTCCGCCCGTTTTATGGACGAAGAGGAACAGGAAGAAAAGACCGAGCAGTTACAACGCCTGCAAAAACGTATCAGCCAGATGCGTGAAGTCCTCAACCAGACCCGTGATGACCATGACCGGGCGCGCAACCAGTTGCGGGATATTGAAGTCCGGATCAGCCACCACACCCGTGAATTGAAGTACATCAACGCCCGCCTGGGACAGCAGGATCGGCGTCTGCAAAAGCTGTTTCGGGATCGGGACAAATATCAAAAAGACCTGCACATTCATCGCCGCATCCTCAGCCGTCAATTACAGGTCAACTACATGATGGGCAGCCAGGCCTATCTCAAATTGCTGCTCAGTCAGGATAATGCAGCAGCGGCCGGCAGGACCATCTCGTATTATGACTATTTCAATCGCAGCCGTACTGAACGGATAGATGAAGCCGGCCGTGTCCTTGCCCGCGTCGAGCAGGTACAAAATGATATCGAGCATGAAAAGCAACGCCTGGTGAAACTGCGGTCGCATTCACAGACCCGTCGGTCCGAGTTACAGGCCGCCTCCCGGGAGCGCGGCGTGATTGTCGCCAAACTCAGTCATGAACTGGAAAACAAATCCCTTTCGCTGCAACGCATGCTGGAAGATGAGAAGCAATTACAAAAGCTGTTACAAACCATCAGTGAGCTCCTCCCGGACAGCAGCGACCCTGCGCAACGCAACCAGGCCTTCGCCGGGTTGCGCGGCCGCCTCTCCTGGCCGGTGCAGGGCCGGATCAAGCAGGTCTTCGGCAAGAACCGCGGCAGCAGTCGGGTGCAGTGGAATGGTGTGATTATTACCGCAAATCCCGGCCGTGAAGTGCGCGCCGTCTCCCACGGGCGTGTCGCCTATGCAGACTGGCTTAGGGGTTACGGCCTGTTGCTCATCATTGATCACGGCCAGGGTTATATGAGCCTGTACGGACATAATCAGGTGCTGTTCAAGGAAACCGGCGATTGGGTCGACAGTAATGACGTGATTGCGACGGTTGGCAACAGCGGCGGCCAGGATGAAAACGGTCTCTATTTTGAAATTCGCTTCAAGGGTAAACCGGCCAATCCGAACCTTTGGTGCAAAAAACGCGGAAGTTGAAAATAGCCCAGCATACCCTATCTTATTAATAGTATTATGGTATAACTATTGCCGAGCCGGACTTGCTCCTAAAATATCCATATTTGTAAGGCGACACTGTTCTCAAGGAATTACAGCATGAATGTAACATTACGCAAAACTCTGCCGGTCTTTTTCGGTATTCTGCTCGGCCTCTCGCTGAGCCTGGCAACCAGCGTATTTGCCAAAAAAAATAACTCGCTGCCCGTTGATGACGTCAGCAACTTGAGTGAAGTGTTCAGCAAAATCAAGGATAACTATGTCGAGGATGTCCCTGACAAGGTCCTGCTGGAAAATGCTATCCGCGGCATGCTGAGCGGGCTCGATCCTCACTCCAGCTATCTCGATGCCAATTCTTATAAGGAATTGCAAGTCAGCACCCGGGGTGAATTCGGCGGACTGGGTATTGTCGTGGGTATGGATGATGGTTTCGTCAAAGTCATTTCTCCCATTGATGACACCCCTGCGCACAAGGCCGGTATCAAGGCAGGCGACCTGATTATTCGCCTTGATGACACGCCGGTGAAAGGCATGAGCCTGGATGATGCGGTAAAGATCATGCGTGGCAAGCCCGGCACCAGTATCAAACTGCTGATCGTCCGTGAAGGTGAGGACAAACCCCTGGATTTTTCGGTCACCCGGGATCGTATCCAGGTCCAGAGTGTGCGCAGCAAAAGTCTGGAAGAAGGGTATGGCTATGTGCGCATCTCACAGTTCCAGGAGCGCACCAGTAAAGACATGAAAGATGCCATTACCAAACTCAAGAAAAAAGCCAAACTCAAGGGCCTGATTCTCGATTTGCGCAACAATCCGGGCGGCTTGCTGGATCAGGCCATTGAGGTCTCTGATACCTTCATCACCAAAGGAACCATTGTCAGTGTCAAGGGGCGCAATCAGGTCGAACACCTGAATCACAAGGCCACTTCCACTGATTATACCGGCGGTATCCCCATGATAGTACTGGTAAATGGCGGTTCGGCTTCGGCATCTGAAATTGTGGCCGGTGCATTGCAGGATCACAAACGCGCCATCATCATGGGCGAAAAGACCTTCGGCAAGGGTTCGGTTCAGACTGTTGTGCCGCTGCCAAACAGTAACAGTGCCATCAAACTCACTACCGCACGTTACTATACCCCTTCCGGTCGCTCCATCCAGGCCAAGGGTATTGAACCGGATATCGCGCTGGAAAACCTCAAGGTATCAGAGAACGGTGACAACCTTGGCCGGATCAAGGAAGCAGATTTGAACAAGCACCTGTCCAATGATACCGACAGCAAAAAAGGCAAGGCGAAAAGCAAAACCGCTCGCGAGGAACGTATCACGCTGGCGAAAGAGGATTATGTCCTGTATGAGGCACTGAATATGCTCAAGGGACTGCACCTGCTGGAATCCTACAAGAAGACAAAATAAGGGATGTTGCACTGCCACGGCCTGACGACACAGACCGTGGCAGTAAATCGCAAGCCGGTGCTTGCAACCGAATAATAACGACAACAACGGTATCCTGACATGCGACGATGGTCGGCGGTGTTACTGCTATTGATATTTACTCCTCTGCACGCAGACACGGCCCCACTCCCCCCCGCATCACCGCCCGCTCTCATCAGCATCATCATTGATGATCTCGGTCATGTCTACCGGAACAGTTTTCGTGCGGTACATTTGCCCTGGCCGGTTACCGTCTCCTTCCTGCCCCATGCACCCCATTCGGTCACACTGGCCAAACAGGCCTGGTTGCTGGACAAGGAGATCATGGTCCATCTGCCCATGGAGGCATTGGGCAACAAGGACATCGGCCCCGGCGGTTTAAAGCTGGACATGACGCAAGAACAGTTTGCACATATTTTACAGACCGGCCTTGCCTCCATTCCACATGCCGGCGGCATCAATAATCACATGGGCAGCCTGCTCACCCGTGATGCATCGGCCATGGATCGATTGATGTCACACCTCGCTCTGGAACGAAAATATTTTTTTGTTGACAGTCGCACCACACAGCAAAGTCAGGCCCTGCATACAGCACGCCAATACGGCCTGCACACCACCGGACGCGATATCTTTCTCGACCATGTCCCGGACAAGAAATCAGTGCAGCAACAATTCAACAAGCTGATCCAGCTGGCCCGGCAACACGGCAGCGCACTGGCTATCGCTCACCCGCGCCCCGAGACGCTCGAAGTCCTGCATGAATCACTGCCGAAACTGGCAGAGATGGGTGTAAAATTGGTCCCCGTCTCGACTCTTATTCAATACCGTACTCAGCGGAGGCTGGCATGGCAAACATCCTCGTTCCCCTTGCCCAGGGCTGTGAAGAGCTTGAAGCAGTAACCATCACTGATCTGTTAACCCGCGCCGGTTTTAACGTCGTTACCGCCGGTCTGGATGATCAGCCCGTGGCCGCCGGTCGCGGAATGGTGCTGGTCCCCAAAATGAACCTGGATCAGGCCATGCAAATGTCTTTCGACTTGATAGTGTTGCCCGGCGGGTTGCCCGGCGCGGATCATCTCAATGATGATCCACGCATCCATCACTTACTGCAACAGATGCAGGCGGACGGAAAATATATCGCCGCCATTTGTGCCGCCCCCAAGGTACTGGCCCGCGCCGGATTGCTGCAAGGCAAACAGGCCACCAGCTTCCCGGGCAGTATTCCCGCGGCAGACATGGTCGGCATTGATTATCGTGAACAGGCGGTGGTGGTGGATGATCGTATTGTCACTTCACGCGGTCCCGGCACAGCCATGGATTTTGCCCTGACCCTGATTGAATTACTGGCCGGCAAGGCCAAACGTGAGGAAGTGGAACGGCCGTTGCAAAGACCGGCTGCCTGACTTTCACGTTCTGCTTCCGCAGCCCACGCCGTTACGGCTCGATCAATTCCGGTCCGGGACGCCCGATGTGATACCCCTGCACCATATCCACACCGATCTCCCTGAGATATTGCAGCATCTCTTCGTTTTCCACGAACTCGGCCACGGTCAATTTGCCCAGTGAATGGGCGATATGATTGATCGAACGCACCATGGCCTGATCCACCGGATCAACCAAAATGTCTCGCACGAAAGTACCATCGATTTTTAAATAGTCGACAGGCAGGTGTTTGAGATAGGCAAATGAGCTGAAACCGGTACCGAAATCATCCAGCGCAAAACGCACGCCCAGTTTGCCCAGCTCCCGCATGAATTCAATGGCCTTGTCGATATGGCGCACGGCAGCGGTCTCGGTGACTTCGATCATGATCAAACCGGCAAGATTCGGTTCCTGTTGTAAGGCTTCGCGCATAAACTTCAATATTTCTGTATCGCCAAAGGACATACCGGACAGGTTAATCGTCAAGGGCAGCCGTTTACCCTGTTGCAGTTTTTCCTGTAACAGGTGAACTGCCGCTTTTACCACCCACAAATCGATCATCGGCATCAGGCCATAGCGCTCCGCCACCGGGATAAAACTACCCGGCGCGAGCAGCGATGTATCGCTGTTTCTTTGCAGTCGCAATAACACTTCATGCAATACGATGTTGCCTGTTGCCAACTCCACAATGGGCTGAAAAAACAGTTTGAAGTTGTTTTCGGTTAACGCTGACCGCAGCTCATTGACCACACTCAATTCACCCACGGTATCGAGTTGTGCCTCATCATCATGCGAATAGATGTGATGGCGGTTGCGACCGCTGCGCTTGGCGACATAACAGGCAATATCCGCCTCACGCAGGGTCTCAGCCGCCGAGGTGGTATTCGCATCAATGATCGCAACACCGACACTGGGCGTAATATCAAAATCAGCACCGTCCCAGCCAAAGCGAAAATCCTGCAGGCAATTTATATATGACTGGGCAATCGTCTCCAGATTTTCCGGCGCCACATTTTCGAGCAAGACACCAAACTCATCACCACCCAGCCGGGCCAGCGTATCACCCTGACGCAGACGTCCGGCAAAAAGGTGTGCGACCTCCTTCAACAATCCGTCACCGGCGGCATGACCGGCGGTGTCATTGATGATCTTGAATTGATCCAGGTCGATATAAAACAGGGCATAACGTTGTTTGCCGCGTTTGGCCAGTTGCACAACATGTTCAAGCTGTTGTTCAAAAGAGTGACGATTGTTCAGCCCCGTCAAGGTATCATGCTGTGCCAGATACTCCAGTCGCCGCTGTACCATTCGATCACTGGTTACATCCCTGAATACCAGCACCACCCCCAGAATCAGGCCGCGCCGATCCCGAATGGGGGCGGCCGAATCCTCTATGCTGTACTCTGTGCCTTCACGGGAAATCAAGACGGTATGATTGGCCAGACCGACGATACGACCCTCTTGCAAACAACGCTCTACTGGATTCATGGCCGGTTTCAGCGTTATTTCATCGACAATATTAAACACTTCCAGCAACGGCCTGCCTTTGGCTTCACCGCTCATCCATCCGGTCAACATTTCCGCGATGGGATTGAGAAAATCAACCACCATTTTGCTATCGGTGGTTATCACAGCATCACCAATACTGCGCAGTGTCACCAGTGCCAGTTCATGCTCGCGTTCCAGCTCTTCACGACTCTGCAATAACTTGCGTAAAACGGTTTGTTGTTTTTCCAGCTCACGATTCAGGGCAAGGAATTCACTGGCCGGTGTCATGCCCGGGATACAACGCAGGATCAGTTGCGCAAATTCATTCTGTGTTGCCGGTAGCAGCATAAATCCCTGGCAGCGCCAGCTGTGTGACTTTTCCGGCAGGTTTTTCCAGCGTAATGACGCAGGAACCGCACTGCGACTGCGACTCCAGTTGCGTAATGTCCGGCTGAGTTCATCCGCTGGTGTTGTGACAAAATCACCCAGCATTCTGCCTGGCAATGCGTTATGTTCAACACCGAGGAATTTGCCGGACGCCGCATTGGCGGCGATGATCTCGCCATTTGCACGCAACAGCATTAACGCTTCAGGCAGCGCATTGGCAAGTAGCAAAAAGTCGGCAGCGTGCATTTTGATCAGGACTTGAAGTACTCGCGTCCTTCATCCTGATTTGAAGTTTCGTTTAGTTGCAGATAAATGATTACCTGACACTGTTGATCACCCTGGGCGATAGTCTCGCGTAAACACACCTTGGCATAGCCGAGGTTCTCCGCCGTGACGGTACCAAACACATTTGAAGTCATCATGCACAGCGAGGGACGCTGCAAGACCTTTTCACCAAACGGACAACGGGTATTTACGAGGACGATTTTCTCTTTGTCGATCGACGTAATGGCAAAGCCACCCTGAATACGCCGCTTCAGATCAACCAGGACTTCTCCGACTTGCGGCAGGGATAACTCACCGGCGTTGAGTGCTTTGCGATATTGAACATCCATCCACTCACCGATGTGCCGGCCGACAATACTGACAAATCCGGCCGCCTCATCCAGACCGACCACCTCTTCCAGCGTCCCGGTGAGTTCGCGTAACAAATTTCTCAGGAAGATGTCCCGATCAATGGCAATATCGCAATCCGCCAAACTAACCCTGTTCTTCTCCATCATGGAAACTCCTTTATTGTCCCGAAGCAGTAGCCCTTAAAAGTGTAGCACTACCTGCGCGGCAGGCAATGAAACCGGATGCAGTCAGTTCAGCTTTTTTTACCGGTTTGTATCACCCCGGTGTCCTTATGCGGGCTTGTGACAGACGGCCTCAATGTTATTTCCGTCAGGATCAAACACAAATGCGCCATAATAATCAGGATGGTAGATCTCGCGTACACCCGGTGGACCGTTGTCTCTGCCGCCGGCCTGCAAAGCCGCATGGTAAAACTCATCCACCGCCTTGCGATCAGGACTGCTGAATGCGAAATGGTATGCTGTGCCGGGATTGGCAACCTGGTTAAACCAGAACTCCGCCTTGTCTGCACCAAAGCCCGCCCAACCTTCGATTTCCATCAATAATTTGTAGCCAATGGGCTCCAGCACGGCGCGGTAAAATTGTTTGCTCTTTTCGTAATCACTGACACCAATCACAATATGATCAATCATCCTTTACACCCTTATTTTTGAGTTAGCGAGAAAGATGATAAATAACAGTCAGGCATTCCGCAACCAATACAACGCCGCGTCACGATCCATGAAGACTTTCAGGTTGTAGCGGGTTTTGGGAATAAAACGGGCAAACATCATGCCCAGCCGTGAGTGTGTAAGAACTGCAACGGCGTGTGCAGCAGGGTAGTCGCTCAGCAGTTTTTGTGCCGCAAAGGAGATGGAATAACTGTTTTGTCGATTTACCAGAATCCGAAACCTGCCCTGTTGAATCGATTCCAGTTTGGCAAGCATTTCCCGCACCATGTCGATGTCGACATTGATCCCGCCATCAACAACTATCTCCATGATACCGTCATCATGTTCAATAACCAGGCCTATGCTGATCCGGTGCTCAATCACGAGGATAAATAACTAGTGTGGTTTACGCGGGCGGTTAACCAACAGGATAATTGTGCCTGCTATACCGCAAATCCACGCAGCGATGGGGATACCGGCATACGTGGCCGTTGTTTCGAGTGTGGTAAAGACAGCACTCGTCAATAACAAGCCGGTGCCAATGATGGCCGCATAGTTACGTCGGCTGTTGCGCCGGATTTCGTTTTTAATCTCGGTCAGCTGTGCTTCATCCAGTTGCATTTGCAGGCCGCCGTTTCTTGCCTGCTTCAGCACATCGAAGATCATGTTGGGGATCTGCGGCAGGCGTTCCGCCCACAGCGGTACATTTTCCCGCAAGTGACGATACATGGCGCGTGGTCCAATCTGTTCGGACATCCAGCGCTCCAAAAACGGTTTGGCGGTCTTCCACAGATCCAGATCCGGATTCAGCTGTCGGCCCAAACCTTCTATGTTGAGCAGGGTTTTATCCAGCAACAATAACTGCGGCTGTACCTGCATGTTAAAACGGCGACCGGTTTCGAACAAACGCAGCAATAACTGACCGAAGGAGATCTCTTTCAATGGTTTGTCGAAGATGGGTTCACACACGGTGCGAATCGCTGCCTCAAACTCATCCACACGCGTATCTTTTGCCACCCAGCCGGAATCGATATGCAGTTGTGCAACACGATGGTAATCACGGTTGAAGAAGGCCAGAAAGTTTTCCGCCAGATAGCGTTGGTCGGTCGGTGTCAGCGTACCCATGATGCCGAAGTCCACCGCGATATAAGAACCCTTGGCTGAAACAAAGATATTGCCGGGATGCATGTCCGCATGGAAAAAACTGTCACGAAAGACCTGGGTAAAAAAGATTTCGACGCCTTTATCTGACAAGGCCTTGAGATCCACACCGGCGGCACGCAGGCCGTCTATGTCACCGACAGGAATGCCTTTGATGCGCTCCATCACCAGCACATCACGGCGGGAATATTCCCAAAACACTTCCGGTACATACAGTTTGTCAGAGAGCAGGAAGTTGCGGCGTAACTGTGAGGCATTGGCCGCTTCGCGGGTCAGATCCAGTTCGTCCAGAATGGTCTTTTCGAATTCCACCACCAGATCAACAGCCCGCAACTGTTTGCCCACGGCGGTGTATTTATGCAAAGTGCCCGCAATCAGATAGAGCAGACTGACATCGCGCTGAATCACCGGACGGATCGCCGGCCGAACCACCTTGACCACCACCTCGGTGCCATCCTGCAATGTGGCGCCATGCACCTGGGCAATCGAGGCGGAGGCAAAGGGTTCCGCACTGAAGGTCTTGAAAATCGCCTCCGGCGCCTGACCAAAGGCGCGGGTGATGATCTGTTTGGCCTCGGCGGCGGCAAACGGGGGCACCTGATCCTGTAATTTCGCCAATTCTTCCGCAATATCATCCGGTAAAAGATCACGTCGCGTTGACAGGATCTGGCCAAATTTCACGAAAATCGGCCCCAAATCCTCCAAACTGCGGCGGATTTGTTGCGCCCGGCTCCGCTCTGAACGACCCCGGGTCAACAACCAACAAAATCCGATCAGACGCAGCAGCCGAAAGGGTAATAACAACAGGAACAGCCACAGTCGGGCCGAGAAGGGCAATTGGTTGGTCGGGATCAGCTTGTCGATCCGGTGGCAAATCAGCACCTGACTGACATAGATAAGCCGGAAGAAGTCCCCTAAACGCCGCATTTCACCAAAATCAATAAGTTAGACCAGTGCGGATTGTACGGGCAGAACGGCATGAAGACCAGTGGCAGAAGCCCTGACGCGGGCGGATTGCAATACTATCGACGCCCGGTCACACCACACGATACAGGCCGGAGAAAGTCATCGCCGCCGGCCGGCATCAACACTTCATCGTGTTTGCTCAATCATGCGCGTCAGGTGCATAGCGCTAAACCATTTTGCAAACCAGTACCCGCCATTTGTTTGATATCACTATACCACTATCTTACGGTGCAACGTTTTTAGCCAATTCTTTCCTAACTGTTTTTTTCTGTTGCACAGCAACAGTTATGCAACCACCACCTGTCAGATCAGGCAGTAAAACTTTTCCGAAATTTCCCGCACAATATGCCTCTTGTATGCGTCACACATCTTTACAGTGATTTAACATGTTGTTACAGAAAGAACCGGTATAGATACGATACTATAAATCACGACGACAAGGAGACCTGCTTATGTTTCATCCAATGCTCAACCGTTACGAAGAAACACTGGTGACAACCTTAAACACCATGTTGCATGACACGAAATGGTGTTTATATCTTTCCAGTAATCAAAACATTGACAAGTTCGGCGGCCTGTTACCCTCGCTTGTTATCCATAACATACCTGGCGAGCAAGTGTTGACACTGCCGCTTGGTCAGGATCACGTAGTCACTCTGGGTGATGATGAAGATGCCGCCTTTGCGCGTATCGATTTGATGAATGAAGCAATCGGTCATGATTACACTGATGTGGTGGTGATCTGTAACAGCGCCGGACTGGATGTCTATGTGCCGAATAATCTTTGGCAAGGTCAGGCGGTTTCCTATCGATAGACCGACCGCCTGCAATTCAGGCAGGGCGAATCCGAACCGGGCAGTGGCTGACCAACCACAAATTTTGAATGCGATCTTTACCAATAAGTACTATGCTTATGAGCAAAATCAATTCGGCAAGACGTCCTGTTATGAACGAATACTGCAGCAAGTTTTGGAAAATGGCATTACCTTCCGATTGGGTCGCTGAAGCGGATCCCGATTGTGAAACGCTTTTTCATCCCGAGGGTAACGGTGTCCTGCAATTCAGCACCCTGGTGCAGGCAGAGGATATCAGTCAGGATGATCTGCGGGCTTTTGCCATCGAACATATCGAGGCCGGGGCCAAGCCGGAAACACAGCAGGTTGGCGGTTTTTCCGGTCTCTATCTCAGCTATGATGATGCGGAATATTACTGGCGTGAATGGTATTTGCGCGCCGGCAAGTTGTTCCTGTTTGTCACTTATCACTGCCAACTTGAAGATGAAGGCAATGAAGACGACATTGTTGACCAGATCCTGGACAGTCTTGAGACCACCATACAATAGCTGAATATGTACCGGGCAGGCAGTGCGCCTGCCCGGCCGGCGAAAACTAGATTGTCTTCATATACTCGATAATGGCCATGGCGCCCTCCTTGTCATGCGTCCAGTCCAGCTTGAAAGTCTTGTCACCCAGCCTGATATCCTTGTCATGCCCGGCATGACCGATGGCGGGATCCGAGGCCGGCTTATAGAGATAGCCTTCATCCTTGTCGCCCCGTGACGCCACCTTTGGGTCCCAGGAAAAACCCAGCCATTGCTTGTCATAATCCAGCCGCCCCTTGATGAATGCCGCCGGCCGTTCGCCGGGAACCAGTAATTGGTAGATGGTCGGCACCGAGCCATTGTGTAAATAGGGAGCCTGCGCCCATATACCAATCAAGGGCAGTGCGTTATAACCATCGTGCCGGTCCGAGGAAGCCATGGTGAATTTCTTCTTGTCCAGCAAGCTGACACCTTTGTATTTGGCGCAGGGCTTGCTGTGCTGACCATCAATATCGACAGTCACCGTGTCCGGCCCGCAGGCGTCGGTGAAACTCCCCTGAGCGCCAAAGGTAATTAACCGATTGGCGATACGGGCCCGCCCCATGTGGGTACCGATATCCCGGTAGACCTTGCCGTTGTTCGGCTGATGGCAGGCGGCACAATGCTCGGCAAACAGTTTCTGTCCTTTGCGGGCCAGCGCCAAATCAACATCGAAGGGGTATACCGAGGCCGGCAGCTTGTCCAGTAACCGGTCAGAGTGATCCGATACGCGGATATCAATGTTGTCGAAACCCAGGGTCTGTTGGGCGGCAATGTTCTTGTAAATCAACAAGGGGATATGTCCGTTCCATTGGCCGCCGCCATTGATCAGATCATCCTGCTCCTGGTTCCAGACCGGATTGCGTTTATCCTGTTCCCAGACCGCCATGATATCGGTCATACCGGGCTCGGAGGGCAGGGGCAAACGGGCAAACAACCTCGTATACCATTTACTCTTCAGGTTGTTATAGGCATTGACGGCATTAAATGACAGGGCATCCTCCATTCCGCCGAAGCCGATCATCACGTCCTGCTTGATACCTGAATACAATTTGTCAGTGAGTACTTCCCAACCGCTGTACACCTGTTCGATCTTGTCGACAAAAACCGGTACGGCTGTGTTGATACGTTCACGGAACAGGGCAATCTGTTTTGCCTCATAGTCCGCATCGAATTTGCGATCCTTGTAGGCATAGTTTTTATAAAAATAGTGTTTATCTCTCTGCTGCACCTTGTCCAGCGCCTTGCGGACAGCCGTGATCACCAATTGCTTTTGCTGCTCTTTGTCCGTCTCACCGGCATAGATTTTATTCAGCGTCTGGATCACCTTGCGACGGAACAACACCGTATTGTGCTGGGTGTTGACGCCGCCATCGAGATAATCATAACTGCCGTCATCCAGCCTCACCCGACCGATATGGCAACCGCCGCAGGTAAACGAGGCGTAATCAATATCACCGTACAGATCCTTGCGCGTGAAGGCCGTGATACCAATACCACGCGCCAGCGGGTAGTTCGGGCGGCGATCATCAATATACAAACCGATCACCGACAGGAAGTTTGACTTGTCACCCCAGAATTCCGGGGCCAGTTCCGGTAACAGTTTTAAAAACAGATAGGGCACGCCATCCGTTTCACTCACCGCGAAATCGGAGAAGCGATCATAGGATTCACTGAATTCTTTTATGTGCTCGGCCTTGGCCTGACGTCTTGCCTTTTGTTCCGCCGCCCAGTCGGACGGCACATCCCTGACCCAGGCGGGAGGCGGGGGTGCATCCAGTGGTTTTTCACTACATGCGGACAAGATGAAAAGAAACAACCATAACGTTTTTCTTGGCATAATTTTCCCCTGCTCTGTTTTGTTATTCACGGGTAATTAAGCGGGAATTGGTTGTGTCATCCCGAATCATGACGATAGAGATTAACCTGTTATCCACTCAAGTCAACATGCTCCTCGAAATCACCACAGATAAACTTGGTTGGTGTAATGCCTATCCGCACCAAAATTGCCCGGTGCATCGGTAAAATGACTTACCAAACTTGTCACTGCTAACAACTGTTATACTTAACCGAGAATAAGCGGACTTTTCCGTACACTGATTGCTGACATGCCATGAGCCTGGATACCTTTATCACTTCTGCACTACTGGTGTTGATCGCCACCTCCATCGCCGTGACGATCTTTAAGTACCTCAATCTGGGTTCCGTGCTGGGCCTGCTGGTGGCCGGAATCATTATCGGCCCCTATTCACCCGGCCCCTGGGCCATCAAACATGTGGAAGACATTCGCCACTTTACCGAGCTGGGTGTGGTGCTGCTGTTGTTCCTGATCGGGATCGAGATGCGGCCCAGCCGCCTCTGGGCCATGCGCCGCGAGGTACTGGGGCTGGGCTCCCTGCAAATCATCCTCAGCGGACTGGTCATCGGCGCCTATTTCTTTTTCTTCCAGCCGAGTTGGCAGATCGCCCTCTTGATCGGCTTCACTTTCGCCCTCTCATCCACCGCTTTCGTGCTGCAACTATTACAGGAACGCGGCGAGATCGCCGGCCGGCATGGCAATACCGCCTTTTCGATCCTGCTCATGCAGGACATGGCGGTGGTGCCCCTGCTGGCCATGGTCCCCCTCATGTCCCACACCGGACCGCTGGCCACTCATCTGCCACGCTGGGAACAATCGTTGATCATCCTCGGCGCTGTGGGGCTGTTGAGTCTATTCGGCCGCTTCGGGATACCCTTTGCACTCAATTTGCTGGCCGGACAACGCAATCGTGAAGGTTTTTTGCTGGTCGTCATCCTGGCCGTGATCTTCGCCGCCTGGGCCATGCATCTGGCCGGTGCCTCCATGGCGCTGGGCGCCTTCATCATGGGCGTTTCGCTCTCCGGTTGCCGCTTCCGCCACCAGATACAGGCCTCCATTGAGCCCTTCAAAGGGGTGTTAATGGCGCTGTTTTTTGTCGCTGTGGGCATGTCCATCGACTTCGTCTCGCTGAGCAAGGAAATCGGCCTGTTTTTGCAACACACCGCCGTGATCGTGGTGATTAAAGTGATCGTGCTGTTTTTTCTGGTGCTGGCCTTCGGCCATGGTAAACCGGTGGCGGCCAAAGTCTCCATGTATCTGGCCCAGGGCGGGGAGTTTGGGTTTGTACTGTTTGGATCGGCCAAGGCCCTGCAGGTCATCGATGACCAGACCTTCGTCCATGCCATTGGCATCATCTCCATTACCATGTTGATCACCCCGCTCATGGTCCATCTCGGCAACTCCCTTGCCCGCCTGTTTGGATCGGACCAATCCCACAACGAGGCCTTCGATACAACAAGTCAACCGGCCAACAAGGTGATCATCGGCGGCTATGGCCGGGTCGGCCATGCCGTCGCCGTACTGTTGCACAGCAGCGGCGTCCCTTTCATCGCTTTTGATACTGATCCGAAACTGGTCAAACAAGGTCAGGAAGACGGCTTTCCGGTCTATTTCGGTGATATCGGCGATCTGGCCCTGCTGGGATCGGCCCAGGCCGAGCACGCCTCACTGGTGATCCTCACCATCGATCATGGCCCCACCGCTGAACGGGCGGTCTCCCATATACGTAACAGTTTTCCGACCGTGCCGGTCATCGCCCGCGCCCGAGACCTGGCGGCAGTAGGACGGCTCTATGAAGCCGGCGCCACCCACGCCTATCCGGAAGCGGTGGAAAGCAGCCTTCGTCTGGGCGGACTGGCATTGCAGATCCTCAACATCCCGCAGGACAATGTCGATCTGCTGTTACAGGGTGTGCGGCATGACAACTACAAACTGGTGGAACCACACCCTGACGCCGGCAAAGACGGCACCTGACCGGCAAAAAAAAAGCCATATCCAGCGAATATGGCTTTAATTCATCAACGACAGGCTGATTAGTCCCAGTAATAGTTCAGGCCCAGACGTACATTGGGTGCATCACCCCGGTCCTTGCTGCCATCCTGATCATAATCCAGGTAGATATACTCCGCCCCGGCGCGACCATCCAGACTGAAGGTTTTGGAGACAAAGTACTCCACACCGTAATACGCGCCAAGCACCGCACCATGACCTTTATATTCAGCCGCGGAACCGTCGTAATTCACATAGACATAGCGCATTTCACCTTCCAAAAAGTGGCGCAAACCACCCTTGACCAGGTAATAACGCCCGCTGCCAATGATTTCCATCGCATCGAATTCCTGACCGGTCTGCTCACTTTTGTGACGACGCAACGCCAAACCTGCACCCACAGCCACATCATCGGTCATCATCTTGCGATAGACCACCGCCGAGCTGTCGGTCTTGTCATACAGGTTAACGGAGATAGACGGATTTGGATTTTCAGCGGCCTGTGCAGAACAGCTCAGACCGAACAAAAAAAGACTGGTTAAACAATAAGTTAAAATATTATTTTGCATTCCTTTCCCCTTGCTACCCTTTATAAAAATAAGGAGAAAAGTATACTGCTATATCCTTAAATCAAGCAAGGAATATATAGATGAGTTCGCTACGTATGAACGGCGCTCCTGGGGGAACGGTCATTAATTCGGCAGCAGGCCCACCGAGTAGATGTTGGTGTGGTCTTTCATGTCACACACACTGGTCTGGTAGACGCGTACTTTTCTGTTTTCCTTGAGGGCGGTGAGCAACAGCTGAAACATGTAGTCAGAGCCTTTGCTGTGCAGATCGTGATAAAACGCGCTTTTGTTGCGACAGTCGGTCCCATTCTCCGGCACGTTCATGGTCAAGACCAGTCGCCCTTTTTCATTGACGAAGAGTTCGGTGATATAGCCATAACCCGTCCAGCCGGCATCGGCCCGGCTGCTGATCGGCATGATATATAGTGCCGCGATGATTACCGTCAACAATTTGCGCATCTGGCTCCTCCCGCTTATCGATTCACTCAGTTAATTCATCAGTCCTGTCGGATAGAGCCTGATGCACTGCCGCTTATTGCAGTGGATATGCCTCAGGGGTGTCCGGCGTTATCATATGTGAAAATAACCAGTGTCCGGATTGACTGATGGTTTGCTCCGGTTTGGCATACTTCGGACCATTGGCATGGGGCATCACCGGACCTGACCAGTACAGCTCCACCCGGTAGTCAGACTCACCAATTGTCACTTCGGCTTTTGCCGGCATACCGGCGTGTGGCTCAGGTTCTACAAAGTGAATATGGGTGAGTCTGTGTTGACACTGCTCAAATTCAAACACCGCTTTTTTATACGTGGGCTGCTTTTCACGCAAGAGCTGTTCTGACAGGGCAAGGCGATCCGAAGCGCTTGCGTCAATAATGCCGCTTTGCCCGGCCAGGGCAGGGTAGTTCCTGTTCTTTAACAGCGCCAACACCTGCGTGGCAAAGGTGCGGGCGGAGTCCTTTTGCCACACGACCACTCGCTGAAATTCTTCATCCAGCAGCCTGATCGCGCGCGCCTCTTCATAGGATTCAATGGTGATGTTGTGCGGCAGGATCTCGACGCCGTGTTTCTCCCACTCCTGTTTGAGCGCCGTCTCCTCGGCCAGCTTGTCCTGATAAAAAGAAGTCCAGTCGCCCTGATACTCCAGTTCGACAGGGTCAAGCTCAAACCCAAACCATAACTGTCGTGACTGTGCCTCGGCCTGCATGTTTTCTGTGTAGGTCTCGACAACCTCATCCCAGTCTTCCGGGATGATATTTTCCCAATCAGGTTCGGACGTTGACACATCGCTCTCCTTGGTTATTAACCGGTACAAATACTGTACCCGGTTTGTTTGTCAGGTCGTCAGTCGACGCGATCAATCAGGGACCTTAACCGGCAGTTTACGCACTTCACCAATGACAGTATAGCCCGACTGATCCTTACGGTTGTGCCGGTTATTTATTGCCTGGTCGTCAATGAAGCTGCAGCAACCCGACGCTCCCATCCCAGCCGTCTCCTCTGTTTCTCTCCCTATATATATGGTCGCGTGTAACCGTGCGTGCGTGGCTCAGCGACTTGACAACCGCAAGAATTGGGATATTATTCCCATATGGGAATATATTCCCAATACTGACAACCAAGGAGCAAAACCATGAAAACCTTACCCACACATTCATATTCAAGGATTTTCAATCAGTTAGTGCTGATTCTCAGCATCGGAGTGGCGCTGGTCGGTTGCACCGGCAACATCAAGATGGAAAGTATGAGTAAAATCGGTGAAGACGTTCGCAGCGGTCGCCTGGTTTCCGGCACTGCCGCCATGCCACAGGATCCGCTGAATGAGTACACCCATGACCTGACCACCCCCGCCGGGGCCGAGCTGGGTCTGCATATCATTCCCGAACAAGCCGGCTACCTGAATACCGGACAGGAGAGCCACCTGCTGGTGGGTATCTCCACACCCCGACCAACAGCCAGGGCCACCCGATTCCATGTCCTGCTGTTTGATGAGAGCCCATCTGATAAGGCCCGTTCGGCAAACCTGAAAACCATGCTGACCCAATTACAGACAGCGGTGGGTCAGCTGCCCAAGGGTTCCGGCTTGACCATCGACAGTGCCTTTGGTGCCAAAGGCCTGGGCCACCGCGCCAAACCCTTGTTGGCCCATGAGCAGACCGGCAATATGGAAAAATTCCTGCGTCGTTATGTGTTTGCCATTCCGGAAGGGGACAACCATCACTTCATTCTGCTACTGGGATCGCACAAGAGCCTGAACCACGCTGAAAAGCAGAATATCATTGATATCATCAACATTCTGAACAGTGTCGGTCTCACCACCTCGGTGATCTCCTATGCGGAAAATCCCGATTTTGCCTTCATGACCGCCTTGGCTGACAAAGGACAGGGTTCATTGCAGATGCATACGCCGGAGTTTGATGCCGGTAAATGGCTGGTCGCAGAAAATGAACGTATCAGTGCACCGGTGATCAAGGATCTTCGGTTAACGTTGAAGACACACAATGACATCCGGTTGACCGGCATCCTGGGCAATCGTCAGATCACACACCAACCGAAAAGCATCTCTGTGCATATCCCGACGCTGCGCCATGGGCAGGATATGGTGATGTTGCCCCGGTTTGCGTTACCGGCATTCGAGGATGAGCGCAAAATCAAGGCCTTCTCACTCACGGCGGTCTACTACTCCCCTGTGAGTAAAACATATCAAACCCGGCACTTCAGTTATCAGCTGGATATCACGACGAATATCAACAAGACCCTGCAACCGAAGGCTGTGCCCGTATTGCGTGCACTGGCCATACTCGATACGTTTAATTCGCTGGTCGATGCGGAACAGTTGGTGCATGGACGTCGCCCGTATGAGGCTGTTGCCGTATTAACCCGGCAGATGCGTTCGCTGCGGCAGTTTGCCGCCCGCAAAAATGATCCGGCCCTGACCCGGGACATCGGCGTGCTGGAACAATATGCCAAACGACTGCTTACCTTCAATGATGAGTGGTTCCAGTGGTCAACCATTAACCGTGATCTGGGCTGGGATCGCAAACGCTTCTCTGCCGTGTATCAATAAACTTCAAAACCTGCGGCGGGCAATACCGGTTTGGTGTTGCCCGCTGCCTGTGCATGTTTCATACAGGGCAATTCACGCTGTATCCGGCAGTTACTCAGAATATCGAATCCCATAAAATCGGCTTAACCCCACGCAAATTCCAGAGTAAAGTATCAATAGAATGAAAATCTATGCAACCCGAAGCGGCCTGCCAACCGATTCGTCTATTTTCCAAGAGAGAGCAGCATGAACACCAATGAATACATGAACTTTTTCCAGGCTCTTGCAAATATCGTCACCACTGTCGGCCTGCCGTTTGCCATTGCAACATTTATTTTTCAAAAAACAAAGGACCATAAAACCGAGGAAGATAACGCATTTCACCAACTGGATGAAAGTTATGTGTCATTTATGAAATTATGCCTGGCCAATCCGGACCTGGATGTTTTTGGAAAAGCCATTGAAAAAGACTACGAACCAACTGAAGAGCAGATAAGAAGGGAAGATGCCATATTTAGTATTTTGATTTCCCTGTTTGAACGAGCCCATGTCATGTTTCGTAATAAGTCTGAAGATTTCAGGCAAAGTCAATGGCTGGGCTGGATTGAATATATGAAGAGTTATTGCTGCCGGCCCAATTTTCTAAGGCAATGGAAAAATATCGGCAATCAGTTTGATCTTCAGTTTTATACTTTCATGGAAAAACTGATTGAAGAAGAAACATTGGCGGGTGATACACTGCAAATCACACCGGAGCCAATCACACGGGAAAACGATACAGCTGAACTTTAAGCCAGGAAATCTAATAACGGCGGCAATCAGTATCAGGAAAGAAGCGTTTAATTTCCTTCCAGTAAAAGCTCTATATCCTGCTGTGGCTGATACTTATTGAAATCAGTGATGTAACGCGCCGCTTCGGCATGTTTGCCTTCATTGCGCAGTTGTTTGATCTTCTTCACCCACTGTTGCACGCTCCAGCTGCGCAGTTCTTTGGCGGACGGGTAGGCGTAGTCGGCGGTATCATGCCGTGACGTATTCTGCAGCAGGTCCTTGATATGGTCCGGCACCGGTTCTTTTACCACGATCTTCTCTTGTGGTTTGGGTTGGATCGGTTTGTTATCCGCCACCTTTGGCGCCTGTTGTTGTGGCGCCGGTGTGCTTTCCTGCTCCTGTTTGGCCACCGGCGGGACCTTTTGCTCAACGGTCTGTCGACTCACCGTGAAATAGACGATCACCGCCAGCACCAGACTTGCGGCCAGGGCAGTAGGGATAAACCAGTTGCGATGCTTGCGAGGTTGTGCCGCTTCTTCGCGGGCCATGGCCTTGATGCGTGCAGAGAGATGCTCAGGCGCGGTGATCTTGTCCGCCGTTTGATAAACCGCAGAGAGATCCGAATCACCTTTCAGGTAATCGGTCAGTGCCTGTTCCGTTTCGTCAGGTCTGCTGTTCATTGATAGTGCCTCATGCCTCTGCGGAGTTTTTCCACGGCATACCGCAGGCGACTCTTGGCGGTATCCCGTGAGATATTCATGACTTCGGCGATTTCACTCAGCCCCAGGCCCGATTCCTCATGCATCAGGAAAATATCGCGCTGCACGGCGGGCAACTGCTCCAGCAGGCTGAACAGCCTTGCCAGTTTGCCCTGTTGATCCACCTGTGCTGCCGGGCAATCCTGTTCCTCACTCGCCGTCTCCAGCTGTTCGGCATGTTGCTCATAGGAGAGGGCGCTGTGACGATCAAACTGCCGGTAATAATCAATCAGTTTAGTATGGACGATCTGGAACAGATAGGTGCGAAACTTCGCCCGCACCGTGTAGCCTTGCCGGTTCTTGATCAAGGCTGCCCAGACATCCTGGAAAACCTCATCAGCCGCCGCCGGGTTACCGAGTTGGCGCACCAGATAACCGTACAGCATGTCCCGGTAGCGATCGAATAATTGATCGAAGGCGCGGACCTCGCCGTCGCGCCAGGCCTCCATCAATTGTTCATCCGTTCTTTCCGACACTTTGCCGCCCGTGTTAATTTTTAACCCAGTCTAACACGCCCCGGCTGTCACTGTGAGCCTTGGCAAACCGGACAAAACCGTCCGCAGGGCTAAACAGAATGGCAAATATTCCGTAGAATGGCCGTTCCACTGTCCTTACCCAGGGATAATGCACAACTGCCGGGACTTGTGACATGAATCGTTCTACACCGCCATCACGCTTTACCACCTTGCTCGGCAGCCTGCTGTTGCCCGTGTTCCTGTCTGTCGCCCATGCCGCCCCGGAAGAAAGCGACACCACGGAAACCGGTGTCTACAGCGCCCTGAGTCTGGGTACCGCCTGGGCGGTGACTCGCAAGCATGTGGTGACCAACTATCACGTGATCGCCAATACCACGAATCTGCGCCTGGTCACGCCCAACCAGATGGAGATCCCGGTCAAGGTCATCGCCGTCGATGAGGAAAATGATCTGGCCATCCTGGCCCTGCAGGGCCGGGCGCGACTCGGCTCCACCCTGCCGCTGAGCAATAAGTCATCAGGACTGGGCACACCGGTTTTTACCATCGGCTATCCCCATCCGGATTTGATGGGCACCAGCCCGAAACTGACTGCGGGCCATATCAACGCCCTGACCGGTATCGCCGATGACCCGCGCATCTATCAGGTGGATGTACCGGTGCAGTCCGGCAACAGCGGCGGCCCCTTGCTGAACATGCACGGAGAAGTGGTGGCCATCATTGCCTCCAAGCTGAATGCCAAGAAACTGTTTGATCGCACCGGCGATGTCCCACAAAACGTCAACTATGCGATCAAGATTGATCAACTCGATGCCCTGTTAAAAAAATCCCGGATCAGCGACCAGGTCAAAATGGCCGGTTATGAAACAAAACAGAGCCTGGAAAAGCTTGCCGACAAATCACTGGGGGCGGTACTGATCATCGCCGGTGACAATCCCGAGGCAAAGCGTAAAGCCATACAGCAGGCTTCGATCTCACCGCCGATGCCTGTCTTGCCCAAACCCGCGCAACAACCAACACCACCGGCCGTTTCGGCAACACCGGTAACACCACCACAAGCCGTGCGCAAGCCCCGGATTGAGGTACTGGCCTATATTGAACCCGATCACTATTTCAAGGATGATAACAAACCCGGTGCACGCACCATCACCGATTTCTCGCACAGTGTGGGGCAGGTGATGCAATCACACCTCGCTAAATTGTACGCCGGACAGGTTGAATTTCGGACGTTAACCGGCGCAACGGTGAAAAAAATTCACTACGCCTATGACGATAAATCCACACTGGAAGAAAAGTGCCGCGACGCCGGCAGCAATCTGGTTTTGTCTGCCTATTCTGAAGACAACTCCGGCCGGGGCCAGTACTTCCGCTACGTCTCGTACATGATCGTTGACTGCACAGCGGCACGCATCTTCCGCAAGCAATATACCATCCGCCGCGATGATCTGAATGACACCTTTGATTACGAACTGGCCATGCATGACTCATTCAAAGGGTTTTTGCTTGCCACACCACCCTATATTGCACTGCAACAGCTCTCACCGCCCATGATCGGTCTGGCGCTTAAACCGGGCCGGATTTCGATCTACAGTTATGCCCAACCCGGCGATTTTGATGTGAATACACACATCAGCGGTTCATTTACCGTGCCGATCTACTCAGAGAACACCGCCGGAGTCCTGCGTACACATGTGAACATGCTCTTTGGTAACAGTACTGATACCCTGGTACGCAGCGGCGAGAATTTCAAAGGCGTTTACCATGAACTGGAGAATGAACAATCACTCCGGCGTTACTGTATTAATGACAAGGCTGAATACATCATCAGCAGTTATTCGGAAAACGAGTCAGGCAAATCGGTACATGCACGTCATGTGACCTATGTCATCGCCGGCTGCCAAAACAAACGAGTTTATAAAAAACGTTATTACATTGAGCGCGATGAAATGAGTGACTCCTTCGGTTATGAAATGGCCTTGCACGGTACGTTCAAGGATTTTCTGCTCAAACTGCCGCCGTTTATCACTGCACAAAACTGAAAAAGGGACTTGCGTCCCTTTTTCAGCCCACCCCACACAGTCCTAGTTCACCACTGCACCGGTCAACAGCTGGATCTTCGCACTGCCGTCACTGAAAGTATCAATCCGTTTTACTTCACCGACACCCTGACAATACCAGGCCATGCGGTTAAAGTTGCTGAACGCAACGGAGTTACGCACTGTGTGGACCTTGAGACAGGCGGTATAACTGCCATAGGGCACACTGACATCTTCCAGACCCAGCGCCGCACTGGTTTCCACAATCGCGCCCTGTGGCAACTGCTGATCCAGCGTCGAACGGATCACTGCAGCGGCGGAACCGAATGTTTGTCCCTTGCGCATTCTGGCGGTTAAACGCACAACCGGTGATTCCGGGGTATCGATGGAGTTCAGGCGTGAACCGGACAGGTTCCAGTTTTCCTTGCTGACCATCACGCGCTTGCGTTCGGTATTCAGGTAGTTAAACACCCGGTTCTGACACACTGTACCCAGTGCATCATATCGAATCCGGCGCACGGCCTCCTGTGTCCCCTCGGCACCGACCACTGAGCTAAAATGACGTTCTTCGATCTGGCCGCAGGCGGGATCATCGGTACTGTAAACTTTCTGGATCATATTCGCCGGACGGGCATAGGTTTTGTAATCAAAAGCATAGTCGTCAGCCATGGCAACAGTGCTACAGGCCAACAGCGGGATCAGACTCATCATGGGCAGGATTTTTTTCATATAACCTCCAGGTTAATCACTAAAACAATCAGGAATTCTCAAACTCACATCAGGGAACAACCACAATTCCTTTGCAAATTGCCCCCTGATGTATGATTAAACGCAGCACCTGAGCAAACGGGTTTAATTTTTTTCGTTCGATCCCTGTAAAACGGCCTTGCGTAACAACAAGCCCGCCAAACCTGGACCGCTGCATGTGAACTAAACCCTGGTATGGTTTTACCGTGCAGGCTGTTCCGCTAAGCCCTTGCTAACCGGCCTGCTGCTGTACCGGCACACGGCCCAGCATTCGGACGGCGATCAACTCAAAATCGACACGGGGTATTTCAAGATGCCCGAAGCGAAACGCATAACCCCATTGACGCTTGTTTTTGATAAACGACAACGCATCCACCAGCGGCCGGATCGGTGCTTCATCAGCCGGGAGAAAATGGATATCACGTCGGTGGGGAATAAAGCCGGGCGCCATCGCATGAGGATAGACCTCATGACCTGTCACCTGACCGATGGCGGTAAAGGCCTGACAAGGTGCGACTTCACCAAAGATCAGTTTTGGCGAGTAATAGATAATCCAGTCATCTATCGCCATTCGCTTTAATGGCTGCGCCTTGCCATGACAAAGTTGGCAAAAACCACCGGCCACACCCAGCGCCACATGTTCCTTTGAAGCCACGCCAATCCAATACCGCATTCGTCTCTCCTTCATCCATTTCTCAGTCAATGAGGAGGTGACTATACAACAGTGCTCCTGACAACCTGTTGTCAGGAGTGTTGCAACGGTTGCGGAGATTTAGACTTCCAGATAATAACTGTTATAAAACTGTTTCGCGGTACGGCCGCTGCGCGCACCACCCTTGGATTGGCAAAAACGCAGGGCCTCGGCATGAAGTGTCGCCCGATCACCTTTAAAATCCGCAAAGTAGTGATCAATCATGGCCAGATATTGGGTTTGATTTACCGGATAAAAGGAGAGCCAAAGCCCAAAGCGATCCGACAGTGAGATCTTTTCTTCAATGGCATCCGCATAGTGCAGCTCGCCATTGATGATACTGCTGTTGACATTATCCGCCATGGACTCCGGCATAAGGTGACGGCGATTACTGGTGGCGTAGATCAATACATTGTCCGGCGGCAGTTCGATGGAGCCCTCCAGAACACTCTTTAGCGCCTTATAGCTGCTTTCACCTTCCTCAAACGAGAGATCATCACAATAGATGATAAACCGGTATTCGGCTTCGCGAATCTCATCGACGATCTCGGGCAGGTAGAGGAGGTCGTTTTTTTCAATTTCGATCAGGCGCAGACCCTGTTGCCGGAATTCATTGAACACCGCCTTGATCAGCGAGGACTTGCCGGTGCCCCGTGAGCCCCACAGCAGGGCGTTATTGGCCGGCTTGCCGTTGACGAATCGTTCGGTGTTGCGCAGCAGGCCGGCCTTTTGTTCATCAACACCCAACAGATCCTCGACGCGGATCGGATCAATGTTCTTCACCGGCCGCAGATACTCCCGTCGACTGCGCCACATGGCGGCATCCGCCACTTCCCAATCAATACTCATTCAGCCACCTGTTGTAAAACTGTCATATTGACTGACTATATTACCGTCAGAACTCATCCCGCTTCCATTCTCACATCAAGGCTTCCGGCAAGACAAGGTTTCGCTCTATTATTCTTTTCCACAGCTCACCGTATCGGGTGCTTCCAATGACACTGATCGATGCAGGGAGATGAACCGCCGGGTTGAACTTCAGATGAATAAATCGCAAACAGCGCAGACCGCGTGCTGTTGATTGGTGACTAATCCAGCCCGCCTTGCAGGGTGGTCTTGATCTTGTCGAACTCATCGTACAGGGAATTACCATCTTCAAAGGCCTCGGTTGTCCGACGTTTGGCGTAGGTGATAATCCCGCGCACGGTATCTTCCTGTTGCTCTGTCAAACCGAAACCCATCATGGCGTCTTCCATTTTACGGATGGTTTCATCCAGCGCCGCCATGTTAAGCTTCTGAATATCCCGATACGACTGATCAATGCGCTGCAAGGCCTCGGTCACGGTTTTAATCACATCTTCCTTGGCCTGCACCCTGGCATGCGTCAACAGTCCCTTGACCCGTACTTCCAGCGCATCACACAGATTGCCCAGCACATCTTTGAGCAAGCCGTATTTTTCCTTATTCTCCAGCGGCATGTTCTTGATCAGAACCGAGAAATCCTCGTAGTTGAAAATCGTGCGGGCGCCAAAATCAAAGATGCGTGACTTGTCCCGCGCCAGTTCCAGGACATTGGCCTCCAGCGGAGTCACTTCCCCTTCTTTCTTGTAATTCAGCGCCCCCTCCGGGGCGAGAAACTGCACAACCACTGCCAACCCCATGGATTCAGTCACGCCCAGAAACAACGCGGCCAGACTTTTGAACTCAAACACCTGCATGGCATCTTTCATGAATTGCAAAATCTGACCCAGATTGCTGGTATAACTCATGGCCTGCAACGCGGCATTGCGTGAGGCTTGCAGATCACCGGCCAGGGTTTCATGGCGGATCTTCTTTTCGATGATGTGGTTGATCTTGGCCACCACCTCTTCCCCTTGCAGGGGTTTGGTGATGTAGTCATCACCGCCGGTCTCATAGCCTTTCAGCCTCTCTTCCAGTGAGATTAAGGCGGAAACGAACACAAAGGGGATCTCGCGCAGATTCTCATCCGACCGCACTGCCTTGCACAGGGCATAACCGTTCATCTCCGGCATATCCACATCAGAGATGATCGCCGCCACCTTGCCGTCCCGCGCCAGCAGGCTGTTAAAACCCTCTTTACCGTTTTTGGCCTGAATCGGTGTATAACCGGCACCTTCAATATAGATGCTCAAAAATGACAGGATGTGTGGGTCATCATCCACGACCAGAATTGGGGCATTACTTTTCGACACAATTACTCCGTCTCAATGCACTGTTCATTAACGATCTTTTGCTGGGTTGTTAACGGACAAAAAAGACATTTTCTAAAGATGGTCAGATTTGGGTATTGAATGCGTAAAATGGTAAGGTTTATAAAATTTAGGCCTTGCACCAGCTGAATCGCGGAATAAATCCCCACTCTGCGTTGTTAAACCGGGAGAGGGGATAGAGAAAATCATGCCGAACCGAAAAGAACGCGAACGTTTTGAGCGCCTAATGCTCCGCCACCTGGATGCGGCCTATAATCTGGCCCTGTGGCTGATGCGTGAACCGGCCGAGGCCGAAGATGTGGTACAGACCGCCTATCTGCGGGCCTTTGAGCATTTTGCCTCGTTTACCGGGGGCAACGCCGCCGGCTGGATACTGACCATTGTGCGTAACACCGCCTATAACAGCCTGAATAAGCGCAAACGCAGCAGTAATCTGATCAGTTTTGATGAAGTGGTGCACAGCCTCCAGCCGGACCACGCACTTACCGCCGCCTGCCCCGGACCGGAAGCCATCCTGCAAGCCGCCGGTGATCGACAGCGGTTGATGGATACCCTGCAACGCCTGCCGGTGGAATTTCGTGAAGCCATCTACCTGCGGGAGATTGAGGGTTACTCCTATAAGGAGATAGCCGACATTACCCAGGTCCCCAAGGGGACCGTGATGTCCCGACTGGCCCGGGCCAGGGGACAATTGCAGACACTTTTGACCGAGCAACAACAAAGGACCCAATCCCGTGTCGTGTAAAGAGATTCTGGACAACATAGAAGCCTATCTGGATGGTGAGCTGACCCTCTCGGATCGTCGCGATGTGGAAGATCACTTGGCTGACTGCGCTGATTGTCAGGCCGAGCTCGAACGCCGGCGCGCCCTTGGCCAGGTGGTGCGCAAGACCGGCTATACCCCGGCACCTGCAGCACTGAAGCGCAACATCAAGGCGGGACTGAAGGATCTGACCGGTGAAGCCGAGGCCCGCTTCGGCTGGTCGCAGCTGATCGGCTTCAGCGGGGGCTCCGCCCTGGTCGCCTCAATCTCGGTCTGGGCCGTGATGAGTTTTTTGCCGGCCCTGTCGTTACAGACCCGCTTGCATGATGATCTGATCACCGCCCATGTCCATTCCATGCTGGTGGATCACGTCACCGATGTGGCCAGTTCGGACCGCCATACGGTCAAACCCTGGTTCAACGGCAAGCTGGACTTCTCTCCCCAGGTGCACGATTTCAGTCAGGCCGGATTCCCCCTCAAAGGCGGACGCCTGGACTACCTGCGTCAACGGCCGGTCGCCGCACTGGTCTATCAACGTCGCGCCCATCTCATCAATCTGTTTATTTCCCGGGCTGACGACCGGCAACCCCGCGCCCTGCACAGCGGCTCGCAACAGGGCTTCAACCTGCTCAGCTGGCACAAGCAAGGGCTGGCCTATCATCTGGTCTCGGATTTAAATAAAAAGGAATTGGCGGAATTTGCGCAGCTGTTGATACAAGCGGACCATTAGCCCTGCCGGATACGATTAACTCTCATTCGGCGCCACATATAAAGGATAGAGTTCCTTTTCCTCGCGCCGGATACGCCACTGCAAGACCTTGGTGATAACGCCCAGTTCCTGCTCCATGGCCTCCAGCTCTTCCAGGCCGATGTCGCAGTGCAGGTAGCTGCTGAAAAACAGGAACAACATGGATTGCACCCCATCCATCTCTCGCTTCAATTCCTGGATCAGACCGGTCGTCGCGGGACTGTGCTGATTGACGGCCTTGATATAGACGTAGAGGGAAACGTTCTCCTTGACGAAATGATTCAACAAGGCATGTTTCAGATCCACCAGGATAGCGCGACTGCCCTCGCTGTCCCGGCGTTTGATCTTGCCCTGCAACAGCCTGAACCCCGCCAGAATCAGTTTATTCTCCGACTCGAGCTCCTTGATCAACTGCGGGTTATAGGGTATTTCGGTGTGTGCAGAATAGATCGTCTGCTGTTGCTCAGGTATTTCAGCAACAGTGCCAAAACCACAATTTGACAAAATTTTTGCGAACATCATTTCCAACCGAGAATGTGAGACTACCCTTATATTCTTTATCGGCATCAAACATAAAATATGCTGTTTTTTTGTGACAAATAACACAATCCAAATCAATGAGATAGATATGCCATGCCCTGCTTACCCTGGGAAAGAAGGTGATATCGAGTGAAAATCGGCATCCTGGAAGCGGACCGGTTGGCCCCGGAGATCACAGCAACCTATGGCAGCTACGGCCAAATGAGCGCCCGGTTACTGTCCGGCGTTGAGTCCGATCTGACCTATATATATTGGCAAGCGAGGGCGGGCGAGTGTCCCACTGATCCGGCTGAGTGCGACGCATGGCTGCTCACCGGCAGCAAGGCCGACGCCTGGGCGAATGAACCCTGGATATTGCAATTGATGGACTTTATTCAGCGGGTGGATCAGGCCCGCGCCAAACTCATCGGCATCTGCTTCGGCCACCAACTCATCGCCCGCGCCCTGGGCGGCACCGTCGGCAAAAGCGACAAGGGCTGGGGTATCGGCGTCATGCCCACACAGATCATCACCCCGCAGGCCTGGATGCAACCACCGGTCAGTGCGTTCTCACTCCTCTACAGCCACCAGGACCAGGTCATGACCCTGCCGCCCCGCGCCGTCCCCATCGCCGGGCATGACTTCTGCCCCCACAGCAGCTTTCAGGTGGGTGAGCATATACTCACCTTGCAAGGACACCCGGAATTCAGCAAGGCCTACGCCCGACTGCTGATCAACAACCGGCGCGACATCATCGGCGCACAACGCTGCACCGAAGCGGAACAGAGTATGAGGCTGGAGACCGATCACGAAGTGATCGCGCAATGGCTGGTGGGGTTTTACCGGACGTGACTTTATCTGGTTCCCATGCGCGGCGTGTGAACGCACATACCATTTCTCATTGATGACAACATAACGCGAAGGCGCGAAGAACGCAAAGATGAAAGAAATACCCCCTCCTTACTGGAGGGGGCGGGGGGTGGTGATCAATATCAAAATACAAAACCTCAACACAGAGACCCAGAGTTCACAGAGAACACAGAGGAAATAAAAGTTAACACCGCACCCTCTCACTGGATCATGCCCGTTCGACGCCGCCGAGCACCGCCAAGGCAAACAGGAGCACAGCAAGCGATGTCTGAGCGCGATAAAGTGCGGAGCACCGCGCGAGTTCGCGCAGCGCCTGTTTGACTTAAGGCGCGCAGGGTACCGGTTCGCAGAACCGGCAAGTCGCCGGGCAAAGGCTTTTGGTGACTTTTGGCCGCAAAAGTCACTCGCCTCAGCCGCGCAGCGGCGGGCGAAAAAAATATCAACGCAAAGGCGCAAAGACAAAACCTCAACACAAAGGCTCAGCCCTCATCCACCTCTGTCAGTTCCAGCACCAGGGCCGTCAGTTGCAGGCCCATTTGTTGATTTTGTGATTGCAGACGTGTCAGTTGTTGCAGCAGACAGCGGATCAGGTCGATATCCTGCTCACCCGCCTCGCGGCAGAGTCGGGTCAATAACTGCAGCAATCGCTGTTCGGTCTGCAGCAGGTCATCCACCAGCCCCGCCAGCCGGGGGCAGAGTCCGGCGGCGGGCCGGCGCGGGTCAGTCGTGGTTTGGGTCGGCATGGGCAGCGCCTCCGGATAAAACCAAATGCTCCCGCGATTTGCCGCACCTGTAAACTAAGGATTCCTTAGGCCCTTGATTGGATTGAGTTATTCCCGGCAAGTAATTCGACCGAAGGCCGGCGGCAGGCCGCAGGCGCAGCGTGCGGACCGGGCCGCCCCGGGATCAGGGGGGTGAACCCTGCGCCCTGCGCCTGGCCTGTTCGGCAAACTCCACATCACCGGGTAACAGGGTCCCGGCGGCCTGCAGCTTGTTGTATTGATCCACCACCACCTGCCAGCTCACCCCGCTGTTCGGGAAACCGGCCAGACGCTCCAGACTCACCGCCAGATCCCGCTGCCACTGACTGTTGCCCGGGTCGACCCGGGCCAGCCGCTCTGCAATGGCCAGCGCTGCCTGATAACTTTGTAACGCCGCCGTAAGGCTCCCCTGCCCACGCTGCACATCACCGATCTTAATGTGCGAGACACTCAGGTCGCGCTGCCACTGACTGTTGCCCGGGTCGGCCCGGGCCAGCCGCTCTGCAATGGCCAGCGCTGCCTGATAACTTTGTAACGCCGCCGTAAGGCTCCCCTGCCCACGCTGCACATCACCGATCTTAATGTGCGAGACACTCAGGTCGCGCTGCCACTGACTGTTGCCCGGGTCGGCCCGGGCCAGCCGCTCTGCAATGGCCAGCGCTGCCTGATAACTTTGTAACGCCGCCG